>Ga0256405_10001130_pt1 | contig 77440 bp, 66 predicted proteins | sample RumenRJG_02DNA_FD_189096 | JGI IMG/M metagenome (GOLD analysis project Ga0256405, IMG submission 189096) | Bovine rumen microbial communities from Lethbridge, Alberta, Canada - RJG_02 | ecosystem: Host-associated > Mammals > Digestive system > Stomach > Rumen | place: Canada: Alberta... | reverse complement strand
GGTTATGAAGACTTAAATATTCTTCATAAGTATATGGATTGTTGTAAGTACCATCCCCTCCACCAATAAAGGAACTTTGTACTTCTTCACTCAGAACCGGCATCCTCAGTGCCAGTTCAGCTAAACTCTCTCTTGTTAATTTTCTCTTGTTCATAGGGATTTAAATATTAGTTAATGTAAATGTTCCTTATCATTATCAATAATTAATGATTTACTTAAAGCCTCGCTATCGTTGATGAAAATAACACCATCCATTCTCGTTTTTGGGTTCATCAACTCAAATTGTTTTTTCTCAGAATAAGGTTGGCCTATATATCGAATATATTGAATGCCATCTTTGAAAAATGCGGAATGACAATAGACATACGCCTCTGAATATTCGCTGAAAAAGCTTTCAATACTTCCGTCTATAGGTTGTAAAATATGATAATCAATATATTCGGCTTTTCCATCTTTCGCAAGAGAAACATTTGTAACAATTCCGTTCCCGACAGTTATTCCAATACAACTATATTCATCGCCATAGTGATCTCTCATATATGAGCCAAACGAGCGGACAGGTGCAGAAGGCGAGGAATAGGAATGGTTCGCGTGTAAAAAGTGCGTCCAAATTGTGACAGTTTTTCCTTGAGGGGCAAACAAATTAGTCAGGAATACTGCATTTTCTTTCATAATGGAGTCCCTGTAATGCAATCGTATTTCTGGAACCATAGTTGCTTTTTGGGACATTTCCAGATTGTGCTTGATCAATTCGTATTCTGTATTCCCCAAGATATTTTTGATTTCAGAATGTTGCCGTAGAAAAGCTAAAATCGAAGACGGTTTGTCAATAAGGATTTTTGACAACAAAGCCGAGAGGTCAACCAAAAGTTTGTTCTTTTTCGTCTGGTTCAGACAAGTAACATATTCGGCCAGTTGTTTGTAATTGGCCTCATCTAAATAATTCAAGTCCATGCCCATCAGCGTCACTTTGTCGTCGGGATGAGCGTTGTTGTACTGTTTCAGCCATAAAACCAAATCGGCCAAAACAGAGGCATCAAAAAGCATTCCGAGATTCTTTAAGATGCTATCCCCCCTGAAAACGGACTCCCCTTGTATTTCTTTATTGAGAAACATCATTGTTTCAGAAGGCAATTCCAATAAAATCAGCCTGCAATCATTGTTCAAGACACGATGCTTGATGATTTGGGCGGCAGCCCGATTGACCGTACCGCTGCCATGCACGGTTTCACCGAGGGCTACGATTTTCTTGCTTTTCAATTCCTCGATGTTTCCATACAAATTTTCTTCAAAAGAAAGCGTCTTGATTTCCTCTGGCTCAGATACGGAAAAGGGTTCGATTATGGGCAATGCAAACTCATTGAGAGAGCGGCCATCGGCCAAAATCTCCACTCGGTCAAACCAAATCACCAATTCCCGATTCGGGTCTTTTTTGTCGTTTTGCCCATAGACTCCCAATCGAAGGTTGAGAAGTTTTACATCAGATGCAGGAATCTTGACAGAAACCGTATTCCACGTAGTATCTTGAAGATTGGCGTTTAATGTATCCGTAAACAGGATTTTCTCGTGTTTTGAAATCCTGTCGATGAGCAGTCTGGCCTGTTTCAGATTCTTCTGCTTCGAAGTCATGCGTATTTCAATCGTGTCAATTGGTGAATCGGGAAGCAAAAACATGTTAAAAAGGGTACTGCTGAGAGATGCTGGAATTTGAAGCCTTGCCCATTTCTTTTGAGGAGAAATCTTCAAAGGATGTTTGTGATGATAGACTGTGGCACTGTCTATCATCACACTACTTTGGTTTACAAATGAAATCCAATTAGGCACACTATCGTTGAAGTGAGCAAAATTCAGATTGTATCTTTCCTCGTAGGTTTGGCCATAAATTTTGTTAATATGGAAAAATATAACGAAGAGAAGCAGATATAATTGAAACCTTTTCATCGCTTAGTTGTTTTTTATGATTTCATGTTGCAAAGTTACGATTAAACGAGGAAAATACAAAATAAAACCCTTTATTTTAATTGAAAAATAAGCCAAATGGGATACGAATGGAAGATTTATGAGTTATAAAGCTCTCCCGCAAATATCAGGAATCCCAACGACAACAAAAAAGCGATGGGTACGACAATGTAAGGGCTTAGATGGTAAAACGGATGTCGCTTTTGCTCATATCGCTCGACCAATTTATGACCGCGCCCTTTATATGCGTAAAAAATCGTCAGCGCAACCATCAAGACTACAGCATAAACATAGCGGTTTGTCCGTGGCATAAGTGTAATATGAAAAAAATGTGATGTTAATAATGAAGCCCCTCCTAAAATGCACGTTATCCACCACGCCACAACACCAATTCCCCCGAGAATCGGACAGTCATCATAGTTTCTGGTCTTAATACCAAGTTGATAACCTTTCACGAATAAATAGTTACAGAGTAGCATAGTTGTTTCTTTTTGCTGCAAAGGTACAAATTATTTCGGAATAATTACGGTTTTTGGGCATTTTCAATCAAAAAGTGAAGGGAATGTTGTAGCGTATGCGAACAGGTTCTCCGTTTACCTTTTTGCCCGGCTCCCATCTCGGCATCATTTTGATGATTCGCAACGCCTCTTGTTCGCACAGCTTTTTGATAGTTGAATCGGTACACGGATTGCCCGATTTGTCTTTTAAGAGGTTATTGACGATTCCGTATTCTCCGATACTTCCGTCTTTCTCAATAATGAATTGCACGACGACCTTTCCGTGAATGCTATCCTGAAGCATCTTTTCAGGGTGGTGGATGTTTTTTTCGATGAATGCCATCATAGCTTTGTCGCCGCCGGGATAGTAGGGCATCTGGGCTGTTACCTCGAAGATTTCTCCCTTTTGGTCGATGGGGTGAGCCTTGATTTCATAGACGATTTTAATTTTATGGCAACAACTGCCAAATTCCCGCTGATATTTTTCGAGTGACTTCTCGTCTTTCACGATTTTAACATCGTCAAAAATATAGTTCTTCCTCTTGAGAATTTCTTTTAATTCTTTGGCAGAAAATGGTTTGATAGTTCCATTTTCGAAATGGTCATCAGGAAAGCCACCACCACTGCTTTTTCCGTTAATTAAGACCAAAGAGGTGGGAATTTCACCACCGATGGGTCTGTTCGAATCCGGCAGTTTGTCTTCGACCGTGTCAGGCAGATACTCAACTTTTTTGAGGAGCACCATGTCCTCTTGTGGGCAAGATTCTTCAGAACGATTTGCTTTCTGCGAACACGAAACAATCGTCAGAAAGATTGCAAACGACAAAAATAACATTAACTTTTTCATTGTTTTATAGTTTTTAGTTGTGAATAGTTTTTTTCGTCAAAAAATGACAGGAATATGAATGCGAACGCGCACGGCCTCGCCCTTTTCGTTTTTGCTCGGTTTCCATCGCGGCATCATTCCGACCACTCGCAACGCTTCATCTTCGCATTGCTTGTTGAGGACGGGGTCGGTGCAAGGACGGCTCATTTTGTCCCTTAAAAGATTCCTTTCGATTTCGGGCTCCTCGACGCGTCCGTCTTTCCCGATGACACACGTCACAACAACCCTTCCGTGAACGCCCGACTCAACCATCTTTTTCGTATAGCGGAGGTTCTCGTCAATGAAGTCAGTCAGTGCCTCAATGTCGCCGTAGAATTGGAATGCGTTGGTGGAAACCCCTCTGCTTATATGCCCTCGATTGTCATTGGAAAATTCGGGTATGTTCGGTCCGGGGAATTGGGGCAGTTCCGTCGCGACATTGAGGAAAATCTCGCCCTTTTGGTTGATGGGATGCGCCTTGATTTCATAGACGGCTTTTATCCCTTGTTCAGTACCGGGATAGACGAATCCGCCTTGGCGGTATTTATCCACTGAAGAATAGTGTTGTTGCATAACCAGTGAATAGTAATCTTGCAAGATGTTTACGTCGTCAAGTACATAATTCTTTTTCTTGAGAATTTCTTCCAACTCGTCACGGGTCAGTGCCTTGAAATAGTTGATACCATAATCCTCTTCAGGAAAGTCATAACGTCTTTCGCCGTTGATAAAGGCCAGTGAAAAAGGTCTGAGTCCGCCGATGATTTTAGGTATTCCAAGGGTGTCGTCGTGATAGATGCTCCATTTTCTTTTCACGATTGCCTCTTGAGGTGCTCTGCGACGGATGCGACCAACGATTCTGTCGGGGCCATCAATTTTGGTGCCAGGGGACTTTACGAGGGCTTCCACTCCGATGTCGAGAATGCCGTTGTTCACTCGCTCGCCATATTCTGGACGATAGTATTCCTTGACGTGTTCGCCTTTCTCGCCTTTCCAGAAAACAGCACTTGTTATTCTCAGGTTGCGGTCGGCAAAGTATTCAAAAATGCCCTTTATCGTATCATTTTCTATACAATAGCCATCAGTCAGCAACTCTTGAGGAAAATCGGGCCACTCCTCGCAGTTTACAAATACCAAAATGCTGTCGGCGTAGGCAGCATTCGACTTTTCCGAACGGCTTGCATTCTGCGAACAGGAAACCATCGTCGAAAAGACGGCAGACGACAGGAAAAAAATCGTGGCGAATCGCCAAAGGTTGTTTGTTTTCATCATCATATTTTACTATTTTACGATTTGACAATTGATATAAATTTTTCACTTAAAAAAGTTTTCGCTGCAAAAATACGACGGAAAAAGGTCGGTTGCCAAATTTTTTCGCACGAAATTTTACACCGACTTTACACAATTCAGTGATTTTCGTTTTGTAATCGGCTGAAAACCAATCTGTTACACGAATTTTACACTGACTTTACACAATGGCGATTTTCTTCAGGTTTCGGCCCAAAGTCGAGGATACGAATGAAGGATTTCCCCCTAAAATGTACGTTACGTTTTTACATCCTTTTTAAATTTATTGCAGATAGTCTTCAATAAGCCATCCGCATTTATTCACCGTCACCTTATAATAACGGCCTGTCATAAGACGCAAATCAGTAGTATAATAAGGCGCAAACGATCCTGATGGTAAACTCTCAACAAAACTCTTCAAACTCGTAAATAATGCATCTGTTTCCTTGTCAGGATGATTTGGCAACAAAAGATCTATCGTATAAGTAACAACTTTTTTACTTCTTGGATAGTTCTTGGCATACAACAAAACAGAGAATGTTTTTTCTGAAGTTCTTGCATGCATCATTGTATTCATGCCTTGTAGGGCTCCCAGCAAATGAGCACCTCCACTTACGTTGTGATACCATTCTCCATCCAATACCATAGAATAATGATTTGCATACGCAAAGAAGTCAGAGTAGTTTACAACAGGAGATCGACTCAATAATTCTCCATCCATGTAAACTTCCATGCAAGCAGCAGGTGAAACCACATAGCCCATATACCAGCGAGGAGCCCTTAGTGAGATAATCTCTCCATTCATCATTTTCTTTAGTTCCTCATCCTTCATCTTCTTAAACAAAGTTTGCTGTGAAACTCCATTCTTGTCTAAAAGATCTACTAGGCTGAAAGAACCTAATCTATTCCATACGCCACGACAATCTCTGATTTCCTTTTTGGGGTGGTTTCTCAGTGGTGATAATATCATGACGCTTTCCCCGATGGTTCCTATTCTTTTGACGGAATCAAGTCCTGCATAAGGCGACTTTGTAAATTTGACATCCTTATACTTAAAGAACGCCTCCTTCATCTCCATGACGCTAACCGTTTCCGTAAAATAACGACGACTAAAGTTTGTCAGGTTATATTTCGTATCTTGTTGATACTCAGCCCAACTTTTGCTTAAATGGTCAAGTGATAATTCTTTTTGAATGATAAACTGACCATATACATTTGATACACTTAGAATCAAAAGTACTAATATAAACAGTTTGTGGTTATTTCTCATAATATGAATCATTAATTAAACATAATTTATTGGTGAATAATCGCTACAAAGTTACACTTTTCAGAGCGAATCTCCAAATATTTTGCCACTTTTATGAGGGAATAATTGATGCGTGGATTTCACCATTGATGCCGGCATCAGCCATTTTTTGGGGTGTTTTGAAAGTGTTTTCAAGAAACTTCTGAAGATTTCTCTCTTCTCTGGGGTATTTGGGCTTTGGTTGGTTAAACCTGAACGGCACGGCGTATTTCACGCGGACTGGCACACCGCATTGTTTCCCTGGAATCCATCGCGGCATCATTTTCACGATACGCAACGCTTCTTCTTCGCATTGTTTGATGATTCGGGTGTTTTCATACGGCTTGCCCGATTTGTATTTTAGTATAGTTTTTACAACTTTCGGCTCAGTAATAGAACCGTCTTTTTCGACAACAAACGAGACAATAACCCTTCCATTTGTGCCGATTCTCAGCATTTTTTTCGGGCAATGAAGATTGTTTTCGATGAATTCCATCAGTGCTTGGTCGCCGCCGGGGAATTTCGGCATTTCTTCAACAGTTTCTCCACAAACTGAAATCGCCGTCAGCGACAGCAAAAGAATCGTGGCGAATCGCCAAAAGTTGATTGTTTTCATCATCATATTTGACTATTTGACTATTTTACGATTTGACAATTGATATAAAAATTCTTCATTTTTCATTACTTCCCTTCGGTCAGTGACCTTCGGTTCTTCACTTTTCACTTTTCAAACCTTAGCGTTTTCTCGATTCTACGCCAGTATTTGTCGAAATTTTCCTTCGCCTTGTCCGTGTAGAACGAAATGATGTAGGCATAGCCTCCTCGACCTTTTTTCTGTATCAGCAGAATTTTTACGTGCTTAAAATTCTTTTTGTAGTAGTCTTCCGGGCGCAGATGCAGAGAAAAAGTAAAGGCAGAGTCGGCATTCCACTTCTTGCGGGCTTCCTCCGTGCTGTAAACCGCAATGGAATCTACCCACGATTCGCCGATTTCGTCGCCGTAATAATGCTTCATAATTGCTCGCATCTGCCAATATTGTTGTGTATCGACCGTTCGCTTATGATGTAAATAATACAATTTCTGATGGTCTTCTGGAAAATAAACAAAACGAAGGCAAGAAAGAAACTGCCCGTCTTTGGAATGCAATCGGTGATCTAGGCCATAGAATGTGTATTCTAAACCTGGATAACCCTTTAAACATTCAGAAGCACCATCCTGTCGAAATCCCTTGGGCTTGCGGTACTTCATTTTCAATTTATCGGTGACCGTCAAGCCTTCCGTGCCCATCCATTTGTATTTGGGCTTGACTAATGCCATAATGGAATCAATTTCTTCTTGCGCAATATAGATGCGCAGTTTTTTATTTTGCGAATAGCATACATTTGCCAATAGGACAAAAAATGTCAGGAATAACAGATACTTTTTCATTGTTTTGTGATTTTTTGTGATTTTTGCAAAGTTACTTTTTTATATAACGAAAAATTTCGGATTTCGCACCCTAAAAAGTCTCGAATTTTCACTCCCTGAACCGCAGCACTCTTTCAATTCTGCGCCAATATTCGTCGAAATTTTCCTTCGCTTTGTCCGTGTAGAACGAGTAGATGCAGGCGTAGCCTCGGCCTTTGCACTGAATCAGCAGGACTTTGAGGTGCTTGAAATTCTTTTCGTAGTAGCATTCGGGGCTCAGATGCAGCGTGAACGTGAAGGCAGAGTCGGCATTCCATTTTTCGCGTGCCTCCTCGGTGCTTAAAACCGTGATGGAATCGCGCCACGAGTTACCGACTTCATCAATATAGTAGTATTTACCCCGATAAAAGCCGCTTTTAGTATAGTGTCTTTTGATGAATCCTCGCATCTTGTAAAGATGATGTATGTTAAATAGTTTTTCTTTCGGGAAATCGCCAAAAACCCAACGCAGCCGTTTTTCGTCTGTTTTCGAGTAAAGGGGTGCAAACTGCAAAAAGGAAACAAACTGCCCGTCGTCGGAATGAAGTTGCGTGTTCAAACAGCCGAAAAATGTGGAAGACAGTCGGTTATTTGCTCTAAAACATTCTTCGGAATTGTCTTCAGAAAATCCTTCGGGCTGGCGGTATTTCATTTTCATATCTTCCGTAACCGATAGCCTCCCTGTCGAATCTCGCCATTGATAATCGAGTCTGAACACATCTATCATATTTGTTAAATGGTCTTCGTCCCAGATTTCTTCGCTATGATAAATGTCGCAAGGCTCTTTTTTCGGGTCGTTAAACACGAAAGACGCCCAGAATTTCGTCTTGTGTGCAGATCCGAATCGTTTGCCTGGAATCCATCTCTGCATCATATTGCAAACTCTCACGGCCTCTTGTTCACATAGTTTGATAAGGGTGGAATCTTGACACGGAACGCCCGACCGTTTTAATAAAACGGTTTTGATGGCTTGGACCTCTCCGACTGTTCCATCTTTCATAACGACAAAGGAAACATCGACGTTTCCGTGAACCTTTGCCCGCTTCACCTCCTTTGGGCATTGCAGATTGTGTTCAAAGTATTCCATCAGAGCCATTTCGCCACCGGGGTACGAGGGCATTTGTTCGTAATTGACGAATACTAAATTCCCATTTCGTTCAGTTGCCGAATTTGGCACCTGCGCACATGCTGGAATCGCCAGCAACGCCAGCATGAGAATCGTGGCGAAACGCCGAAGGTTAGTTGTTTTCATGATTCAATTTTTTATGTTAATTCTTTATTTTCATTCTGAATAATTAGTCTTCAAATCGCAGTGTTTTCTCAATTCTGCGCCAGTATTTATCGGAATTTTCCTTCGCCTTGTCCGTGTAGAACGAAGTGATGTAGGCGTAACCCCGGCCTTTGCGCTGAATCAGCAGGACTTTTACGTACTTAAAATCCTTTTTGTAGTAATCTTCTGGGCGCAGATGCAGCGAGAACGTAAAGGCTGAGTCGGCATTCCACTTCCTGCGGGCTTCCCCTGTGCTGAAAACCGTGATGGAATCGCGCCACGAGTCGCCGATATTTCTGACACGATAGGAATCATAAAGAAGTTGGGTCGGGTCGTTAGGATTTACATACACGCCGCTAACATCGTAGTATCCTTTCAGAGTACGTTTCATTTTCCAACGATGGTGCTTTTCTTTCATTTCGTTGGTCGAATAATGTTGTCGTCCACGATTAAACCAAATGTTTAGCCTTTCCTCATATTTTTCCGTGTAAATAGGTGCAAATTCTAAGAAAGAAATGAATTGATCATCGTCAGAAATCAGTTGGGGCGCCAAACAGGTGGAAGACCACGAATATACAATGGAAAATGCCGAACGCAATTTAGGATATTCACCAAAGCACTCTTCAGAATTGTCTTCCGAGAAGCCTTCGGGCATATCATACTTCAGTTTCATTTCTTCCGTGACAGAAAGTCTGTCCAATGAATCCCGCCACTGATACCAGGGTTTAATCTCCTCTATACAGAGGGTGGCAAAATAGTCCTCGTCGAAGAGTTCTTCCCCATCGTAAATGTCGCAAGGATACTTTTTAGCTTCATTGAAACTGACGGTCATAGAATATTTCACCATAAAATTTGCCCCATATCTTCTGCCCGGAATCCACCTCTGCATTTTTTCACAAACCCTCACCGCTTCCTGTTCACAGAGCTTGATGAGGGTGGAATCTTGACACGGAACGCCCGACCGTTTAAACAAAACGGTTTTGATGGCTTGGACGTTTTCGACAGCCCCATTTTTCGCGATGACAAAGGAAACATCGACTTTTCCGTGAACTCCAGCCTGCTTCACCTCCTTCGGACATTGCAGATTGTGTTCAAAGTATTCCATCAGAGCCATTTCGCCACCGGGGTACGAGGGCATTTGCTCTACGGTTGTTCCACAAACTGGAATTGCCAGCAACGACAGGAAAACCATCGTGGCTACGCGCCGAAGGTTGATTGTTTTCATAACGTCGATTTTTTGATTTTTAAATACTTATCGCTGCAAATATACGATGAAAACAAGGCGGTCGCCAAATTTTTTCGCACGAAATTTTACACTGCATTTACACAATGCAGCGAGAAGCAATTTGTAATCGTTTGGAAACCAATCGATTACACGAATTTTACACTGACTTTACACAATAGCGATTTTCTTCAGATTTCGGCCCAAAGTCGAGGCTTTTTCCTCGGAAAAAAGCTTTTGGTTCGCACGCGATTTGGCATTGGTGACGGCCTGCGAAGTGGTGTCGAGCAAGATGGCGGCCTCGCCCGTCGAGAAATCGAGATATTGAAGCAGGCAAACGCGCCACTCTTGTTCGGAAAGTTGCTTTTCGTTGGCGATGGTCGCCGTGAACGACGGAACGTAGTGGGCAAAGGCGTCGGCCAACTGCTTCCATTCGGCTTCCGAGGGCGTCGAACTCTTGAGCGTGTGACGCTTTTTCTGGTTGAAAAGGTTGGCAATTTCGCTTTCGCGCAGGGCTTCGAGTCGCTCGTCGCCTCGGACTTGTCGGAACTGCGCCTCGTAGTTCTGCACCCGTGCATTGAGGCTGCCGATTTCGCTTCGCAGTTCTTGTTTCAGTTTTTCGTTTTCGGCCTGCGTGTTCTCGAAAGCCGCCAACATTTTTTCGAGGCGGTCGCGGTCGGACTTGCTCACTTGATAGTCGGCTGTGAGGCGGTTGATTTCGGCAATTTTCGCCGTTTTGTAGCGTTTGTGCCTCGCGTGGGCGGCGGCAGCCAACAGCAATCCCACAACGAGGATGGCGACGATGGCATATTCGCGGATTTTGGCTTTGTTGGCCTCTTCTGCCGCCTTTCGCTGATGGTGGCTGTAGTCGTACATCGCCGTGATTTGCTGCACTTTCTCCTGATTCACGTGCAGATAGGCCGAGTCGTTGGCGGCGGCATAGAGTTTGGCGTATTTCACGACCGAATCGGGCTTGTTTTTCTTTTCATAGAAGGTCATCAAACCGTGATAGCCCGCCTCTTTTTTGCCTGCGGCGACGGTCTTCCTGAAAAAATACAACGCGGAATCGACCTGTCCCGTCGCCATCAGATAGCGGCCTTTATCGTAGCAGTAGAGCACTTTTGCGGCCATCGCGTTCCGTCCAGCGTCGTACCACCCCGATTCCTCTTCAAAAATCTTCATCCATCGCTGTGCTTCAGCATATTGGCGACGATTCAGCAAGATGGTGATGCTACCGAGTATCGCCTGCGCCGCCTTGTCTTTGTAGCCGTATTTCAGGTAGAGTTCACGTGCCTGTTTCTCAACGATGAGCACGCTGTCGATTTCGTTTTTCAGATGGTAGGGGCGCGAGCGCAGGTCGAAGGCGACGAGGGCAGCCAGCGTGTCTTTTCCCTTCCACGCGACGTGCTCGGCCTCTTGCAGCGCCTTCATCTGGTTGTCGGGCAGATATTGCGCCTGAAACAGACTCACCATCTGGCCATAGACGGCGTAGAGCGTGTGCCAGTCGCAGTCGTCGCGGGTCGTGTCGGCCATCTCCGTCGCGTGCTGATAGGCTTCGAGCGCCTGCGGAATTTCGCGCAGGTCTTGGTGGACGCGCCCTTTCAGGTAGTAGGCCGTCATTCGCTCGTTGGCCGAGGCGTGGCTGCGATAGTAATCGACGAGCGAATCCACCGTCGGCAGCCATTGTTTCGTGAAAACGGAATCGGCGTTGTTGCAGTCGGCCACATACTGCATCCGACGGCGCATCTGCTCGCCCCGCGTACAACTTGTCAGCACGGCGAGAAGCGTCATTGCAATCACAAAAAATGACTTCCGATAGCGTTTCACGCTGCAAAAATACGCATTTTTTCGCAATTCATCACCTTAATCATCTTTATTTTTTCGTTTGTCGGAATAATGTTGTACCTTTGCGGTCGAAATTTTTCCGCTTTTTATGCAGTTGAATCGAAAACTTTTAGGCCATTTGGCGGCACTCCTGACAGTGATTGTTTGGGGCAGCACCTTTGTTTACACGAAATTGCTGCTGCTCGAAGGACTTTCGCCTGCCCAAATTTTCACGTTGCGATTCATCATCGCCTACGTGCTGCTCTTGGCGTTTTCGTTGGCAAAAAGGCAGAAACGAGGCTTTCGGTGGTTGTCGCAAAATTGGAAAGACGAACTGCTGATGGTCGGACTCGGCGTTGCGGGCGGTTCGCTGTATTTTCTGGCCGAAAACGAGGCGATGAACCACACGACTACCACCAACACCTCGCTCATCGTCTGCCTATGTCCCCTCTTCGCCGCCGCGCTCATCAGTTGCTTCTACAAGTCGGAACGACTGCGCCCGTCGCAGGTGCTCGGCACGGTTTTGGCGGCGCTCGGCGTCGTTGTCGTCGTTCTCAACGGCCATTTCGTGCTCCACCTCTCGCCCCTTGGCGACTCGCTGGCGTTCCTCGCTTGCCTTTGCTGGGCGGTCTATAGCCTGCTGATGATTCGCGCCAATAGCCGCTACGACGTCGTTTTCATTACGCGGAAAGTCTTTTTCTACGGCCTTCTGTCGATGATTCCCTACTACGTTTTCGTGCCCGATATGCCGCCGATGTCGCTGCTGTTGCGACCCGAAATCCTTGCCAATCTGCTCTTCCTCGGTTTTGTCGCCTCGATGCTGTGTTTCGTCGTGTGGAACTGGGCGATGAAGCAAATCGGCACCGTCACCACCACGAACTACGTCTATATCAATCCCCTCACGACGATTGTCTTCGCGTGGCTGCTCCTCGACGAGAAAATCACGCTCTTTTTCCTCTTCGGAACCGCCCTCATCCTCGTCGGAATGTTCTTGGCGGATAGGAAACCGAATGCAAAAACGAACTTAAAAATGGATGAACGATGAGTATTTCCCTGTTCCTTTCCAGCCTGCTGACGTTGGTGTCGCTGAATTGCGAAAACCTGTTCGACTGCCGCCACGATTCGCTGAAAAACGACTACGAATGGTTGCCCGAGGGGACGAATCGGTGGACGCAGACGCGCTATTGGCACAAATTGAACAACATCGGGCGAGAAATTCTGGCTTGTGGCGAGCAATGGGGCGATTTTTCAGCGGAAAAGACTCGAAAATCGACAAAAAAGTCAGAAAAATCGACTTGGAAACTGCCCGACCTTGTGGCATTGTCGGAAATTGAAAACGACTCGGTTCTAAGGGATTTGACAAAGCGTTCACTGCTTCGGAATGCACGCTACGAATACGTGACAACCAACTCGCCCGACGTGCGCGGCATCGACGTGGCGCTGCTCTATTCGCCCTTTACGTTCCGCCTGCTCAACCACCACGCCATTCGCGTCGAGCCGCTGAAGGATATGCGCCCGACACGTGACATTCTCTACGCCAGCGGACAGGTCGTTTCGGGCGACACGCTCCACATTTTCGTCGTACACGCGCCCAGTCGGTCGGGTGGGGAAGCGGTGACGCAGCCCTATCGTTTGCAGGTGGCTGAGCGGCTCTGCGAGGCCGTCGATTCCGTTTTTCGGCTTCACAAAACGGCAAAAATCCTCGTCGCAGGCGATTTTAACGACTATGCCGACAACAAAAGCATCCACCGCATCGAAAAAGGCGGTCTGACCGACATTTCTCGCCATGCGACGGGGCGCAACGGCGCAAAGGCCACCTACCGCTTTCAGGGCGAATGGGGCTCTCTCGACCACATTTTTGCGTCGGAAGCGATGACGGCTTGCGTGGCGGAATGTTACGTTTTCGATGCACCGTTTCTCCTTGAAGACGATGAGACTTACGGCGGTGTGAAACCGCGACGAAACTACAACGGACCCAACTATCTGAACGGTTTTAGCGACCATCTGCCGCTCGTCGCCCGATTCCGATTTCATGAAAAATAATTCGAAATATGAAACAGAAAATTAAAATAGTCCTGTTCGTGCTCGTCGTGTTGGCACTGCTCGGAGTCGTCGCACTTCACGCTTTTCCAGCCTTTGAAGCATGGCTTCACAAGGTGACAGGATGGTATTAACCCGAAAAAACTTGAAACGATGAAAAAATATTTTTTAGTAGCATTGACAGCCGTTCTGACGCTGTCGTCGGCCTGTAAGAAAACGCAAAATTCGACGGAAGAGAAGGTCGAAAAGTCGGAAATGAGTGCGATTTACAACAAAGAATCGTCGGTGAAGATGTACGAGGTGCCGGCACGGCTGAAAGACCGTCCCGAACAGATTCTCCATCGCGAGGGCTTCACCATTTCCTACAACCCCACGACGAAAACGCCCAACTGGGTGGCGTGGCACCTGACGAAGAGCCACACCTACGGCAAAATTCGCCGCGAGGAACGGGCGTTTGAGGAAGACCGCGAGGTGGCTGCGCCGCGTGCTACGCCCAGCGACTACTACAATTCGCGCTACGACCGTGGCCACATGTGTCCGGCGGGCGACAACAAGTGGAGCGAGGACGCGATGGCGCAGTCGTTTTTGCTGACGAACATTTGTCCGCAGAATCACGGCATGAACAAAAATGCGTGGAACGACCTCGAGATTCAGTGTCGTTCGTGGGCGCGAGAGTATGGGGCGGTCGATATTGTCTGCGGTCCGATTTTCCGCGGTGTCAGTTACGAAAACGGGAAGATGAAACCCTCGCCGTCGCAGCGATTCATCGGTCGGAACAAGGTTTGGGTGCCCGACGCTTTCTTCAAGGTGATTTTGTGTCGCAACCGCTCGCCGAAAGCTCTCGGATTCATCTACGAAAATCGCGGTGGACAGCAGACTCTGGCCGATTGCGTGTGCTCGGTCGATGAAATCGAACGGCTCACGGGCATCGATTTCTTCTACCTCTTGGCCGACGATGTCGAAAATCGCGTCGAAAAGGAAGCGAAATTGTCGCAGTGGTCAAAACGTTAAAAAAATAAAAAAATAATCGGCTGAAAAAATCCGAATCAATTTTTCTTCGTACCTTTGCATCGTAAAATATTGGCGTGATACTTTCGTTCTATGATTCAGAAGAAAATCAAGATCAGACAAGTGATGGATGCCCTTGAACGATTCGCGCCTCTGCCCTTGCAGGAGAGCTACGACAATGCTGGCTTGCAAGTTGGATTGACAGAGGCGGAGATTTCAGGGGTATTATTGTGTTTAGACGTGACGGAGGCCATTGTCGATGAGGCTGTCGGCAAGGGCTGCAACCTGATTGTGGCCCACCATCCGCTCATTTTCCGCAAGTTGGCGCACATTGGCGGCGGTAATTACGTGGAACGTGCCGTGATGAAGGCGATTAAGAACGACGTAGCGATTGTGGCGGCGCACACGAACCTCGACAATGCCGAGGGTGGCGTGAACTTCAAGATGGCCGAGAAAATCGGTTTGCAGGGCTTGGCGTCGCTGCAAGGACCGGTGGTCGATGGTAAATGGAGTGGCGTCGTGGGCGAGTTGCCCGAGCCGATGGCTGCGGAAGCCTTTATCGACCTGCTGAAACGGCAGTTTGGCATCGCTTCGCTGCGTGCCAACGAGTTGTTGGAGCGTCCGATTCGTCGGGTGGCGCTCTGTGGCGGTTCGGGTTCGTTCATGCTCGGCGACTCGATTCGTGCGAAGGCCGATGCTTTCGTGACGGGCGAAATGAGCTATCACGAGTTTTTCGGTCACGAACAGCAGATTCAGATTTGCGTCATCGGCCACTACGAGAGCGAGCAGTTCACAACGGAGATTCTTCGCTACATCATCGTCAAGGAATATCCCGAATTGCCCGTGACGATTGCAGAAACCTGCACCAATCCCATTCTCTATCTCTAAATTTTGAAATCAAAATTGTAAAAAAATAGTAAATAGTAAATCGTAAAAATTGTAAATCAAAAAAACTATGGCAAAAAAAGATCCTACAGACCTCTCAGTAGAGGAGAAATTGAAAGCGCTGTATCAGTTGCAGATGACGCTTTCGGCGATTGACGAGAAGCGTGCCTTGCGCGGTGAACTGCCGCTCGAAGTGCAGGACTTGGAAGACGAAATCGCCGGTCTGAACACGCGACTTGAGAAAATCCAGAACGAAATCAAGGATTTCCAGGCCGCTGTGACGATGAAAAAAGGCGAGATTATCGACGCACAGGCCAGTGTCGATCGCTATCAGGCGCAACTCAACGAGGTGAAAAACAACCGCGAGTACGACGTGCTGAACAAGGAAATCGAGTACCAGACGTTGGAAATCGAACTTTGTGAGAAGAAAATCAAGGAGGCTGTCACGCGAATCGAAGAGCGCACCAAGGATTTGGAACACGCTCAGGAGTTGAAGAAAGACCGTCAGGCCGCCCTGAAAGAGAAGAAGAGCGAACTCAATGAAATCATGCAGGAAACGCGTGAGGAAGAGGAGAAACTGAAGGAAAAGGCCGCTGAGTTGGAACTGAAAATCGAGTCGCGCCTGCTGGGTAGTTTCAAGCGCATCCGTAAGAATGCCCGCAACGGTTTGGGTATTGTCTATGTGCAGCGCGATGCCTGCGGCGGTTGCTTCAACAAGATTCCGCCACAGCGTCAGCTCGACATCAAAATGCACAAGAAAATCATCGTTTGCGAGTATTGCGGTCGCATCATGATCGACCCCGAACTGGCCGGTGTGAAACTGGTTACGAATACGGAAGAGAAGCCCAAGCGCAAGCGCGCCATCCGCAAGACGACGCCTGCTCCCGTGGCACCCGAAGTGGTGGAAGAACCGACGGTTGTCGTGGAAGAGCCGCAAGTGGTCGAAGAGAAACCCGTAGTCGAGGAAAAAGTCGCTGAAAAGAAGGCTCCGGCTAAGAAAGAAACCGCCAAGAAGGAGACTGCTAAGAAAGAAACGACGAAGAAAACGGCTGAGAAAAAGCCTGCTGCCAAGAAGACAACAGCGAAAAAGGCTTAATCCTCTTTCCAATCCATACGAAAAACTCCATTTGCAACGCTGCAAATGGAGTTTTTTTAATTGTCAATTGTTAATTGGTTGAATTATTCTCCGTAGATTTCAGCCAGTTTCTTGCCGAGTGCCGGACCGCGCAGGTCGCGAGCGATGACTTTACCCGTCGGATCGACCAAGAGCGACGACGGAATGGCGTTGATGCCATAGGTCGAGGCGGCGATGGTCTGCCAGAATTTCAGGTCGCTGAGGTGTACCCAGTCGAGTTCCTTCTCCTTGATGGCCTTCACCCAAGCGTCTTTCGAGCGGTCGAACGACAGACCAACCACGTTGAAGCCCTTCGCCTTGTATTTCTCGTAGTTTTCCTTCACATTCGGCATTTCCTGCATACACGGACCGCACCACGAAGCCCAGAAGTCGATGAGCACGTAGTTGCCCTTGCCGACGTATTCGCTCAGTTTGTGCATATTGCCATCGACGTCGGGCTCCTCGATGTCGATGAATTGCTGGCCGACGATGGCTTGTTTCTTCGATTCAGCCTCGACATGTTTCTTCACGCGGTCGAGCATCGGGTGGTCGCTGTAAGCGTATTTGTCGCTGATGAGTTCCTTGAGTTCGTCCAGTTCGTAGTCGTACATCACATTCGTGATGAAAGCGGCGGGAATCACGTTGTCGGGATTCTCCTTGATGACACGCTTCGTAAACTTGTTCAACTCTTCGGTGACCGGCTCCATGTTCTTCACCACCTCGTTTCGAATCGCCATCAGTTCCTCCTGCGGCTTACCATCTTTCTGGGCTTGGAAGAACGGGGCGCAAATCTCTTCCAGACGGCTGTCGAACGCGTTGTATTCGGCTTGATAACCGTTGTATTTCTCGTTGAGTTTCGAGCCTTTCAGCGTACCCTTTTCCAAGTCGATTTCCACGGGCGTTCCATCAACGATGAACATCGTGGGGCCTTTCGATGTTGAGGCGGCGACACCGAGGAACGACTCTTCCATCGCCTTGCCGATGTACTGGAATTTTCCGTCCACCACATCGACACTATCGACGACGGGCACGCGCTGGTTCAGCGACGGGTCCATGATGTACACTTTTTTTACGTCAGCCGGGCAAGTTCCGCTCACCGTGTAGCTGATTTCCTTTCTCTCTTTGGCGCTTTTCTGGGCACAAGCCGAGAGCGCAAAAACACCGACGAATGCGATGGTAAATAATTTTTTCATCATTTTTCTGTTCATTTGTGAATAATTGATTGAATATTAAATTAATTTTTATCGTTTTCGAGCAATTTTCGTGCCAATTTTTAATGTCTGACCAGTGTCGAACCGTTCACCGACGGATTTCCGCTGAGTTGCACGGCGTAGATGCCACGTGGAAGCGTCGTAAGCGAGAAATGGTAGCGTTGGTTGCGACCGTCGGCCTCGAATTGGGCGACTCGCGTTCCGTTGGTCGAAAAAACGGCGACGCGGAAGGACTTTTCGGTCGCGTTTTCGGGAATTTGAATCGTCAGTTGTCCCTTGTCGAGCATAACGCTCACGGGCGTGTGGGTCGAAGAGATTTCGGGGATGGCGTCGATGCCGAGAATGTCGAGCAGACCGCGATACGCGTCGATTTGACCGTGGCCGTAGAGGTTGTTGGGGTAGGTGAGCGACGGGTCGTAGTGGCTGCTCGTGCGACTGATGACTTCCATCGCCTCCTCGGGTGTGAGCGTGGGCTTGGCCTGCAACCAAAGGGCAATGGCTCCAGCGACGGCTGGCGTTGCCATCGAAGTGCCGGAATTGGCATTCCACGCGTAGGTACGACCTTGAAAATCAAAGTGTTCCACGTCGGAGCGAATGTCGCTGGCCTCGGGGTTGTTTTCGAGATAATAACTGCTGTACGACGAAATAATGTTCGTCCCTGGCGCCATCACATCGGGCTTGATTCTGCCGTCGTAGGTCGGTCCGACCGACGAATAGCCACCGCGCTGTCCGTTGGTGCCTTGGTTGTAGGGACGGTATTCGCCGAGGTAGTTGGTGATGCCCGTGCGATAGCTCGTCGCCCCAACGCAAATGACACGCGGCGCACTCGACGGCGAATGGATGTTGTGGGTGGCGACGGCATCGGTCAGCAGCGGATTCAGGTCGTTTTCGTACATCGAACCCACACTTCGATAGACCTCGATTTCAGCTTCTTCGCCGATCAATTCAAAGGAAATCGGTGTGTCGTTGCCCACATTGCCGTCCATTCCGACTTCAATGTCGAAACAGGTTTCCGAAGGCACATAGCACGACGGATAGGCCGTGATGGTGAAGAAATAGTCGTTTCCGCAAGCTGGAATCGTGTCGATGAGGCACGAATCCTCCAGCGCGATGATGCGGCTCGTCGGAATGTCAATCGTAACTGTTTCTTCGCCGTAAAAAGTCGTCCGAAGTGTGAAGGGAGCGTCGCTTTTCGCCGTGAGTGCGAGGCGTTTGCTCGAATTTCGCATGAAAGTTCCCGCTTTTTCGCGCCCTCGTTCTTTGTGGATATAGGAGAGTTTGCGCCCTTCGTTGCCTGCCGAGGCCACGAGAATGCGCCCAGGACCAACCAGTGCGCTCAGCATTTCGTAGTAAAGCACGTCGTAGCCGTAGAAATCCTGCTGCGAACCCTCGCTAAACGAGATGACGCAAGGCTGATTCGTTTGTTCGGCATAGTCGAAAATGTACTTGAAGCCAAGCGCGTCGGTGGCGAAGGTGTATTTGTGGTAGTCGGCGCTGTCGATGAGGGCGATGTCTTCAGTCGTGGCGTTGGCAACGAGGCAGATGTCGCTCTCGTAGGCCATTCCGCGATATTTGCTGTTGTAGCCACTGCCGGCTGCCGTGCCGAGCGTGTGGGTGCCGTGGGTTTGCGTTTTGCCGTCGTAGCAACAGCCGAGCGCGAGCAGTTCAGCCTCGGAGGTGTAGTCGCGACCCACGTAGAATGCGCTGCCGATGGTGTCGTTCGTAATCTGGTCCCAAAGCCGACGGATGCGGTAATTGGTGCCCGTCGCGTCGTAGAAATTCGGGTGCGTCAGGTCGAAACCAATGTCCATCACGCCCACGACAACGCCCTTTCCCGTGAATGCCGAGGGAAGATTTCGACCTTCGTAAATCGGAGTCGCATTCAGTTGAATCGCCACCGAATCCATGTGAATCTCGTGGCCGCGTCGTGCCTCGATTCGCTTGACCTTCTGCTCTTGCGACAATTTTCCCAGTTGATGGACAGGAATCGAAACGATGTAAATATCGCCTTTTCGAGCCAGTTCCCGACAGCCATGTTGGCGGAAAATCGGCTCGGCATCGCCTTCGACGCGGACGAAAGCACAAACCTGCGGTGCCTTTTTCGTCGCTACTAACTGCCGCAGCATCGGCGACATTTTGTGCAACTGGGCTTTCTGCGCATAGCCCGAAAACAGGGGCATCGCAATCAGAAAAAAGAGGAATATCCATCGTTTCATGCCACAAAGTAAATAAAAAAAAATGTTTCTTCCAAATTTTTTCGTACCTTTGCACCACAAATCAGTCAATTATTCAGAAAAAACAATGGAACAAAACGTAAAAAAACAGTTTAGCGTGGCCTACGACCTGTTTTCCCTCGAGGAAGACGGTCGCCACCTCATCGAGCGTGCGACGGCGGAAACACCTTTCGAGTTCATCAGTGGCTGTGGTGTTGCGCTCGAGGCTTTTGAAGAGCAGTTGCAGCCCCTGAAAAGCGGCGACACTTTCGATTTCACGCTGACACCCGAGCAGGCCTACGGCGCATATTTGGAAGAGAGCGTTCTGGAACTCGACCGCGAAATGTTTGTCGTCGATGGGCAGTTCGACCGCCAGCACATCTACGTTGATGCCGTCATTCCCCTGCAAAATGGCACGGGCGACCGCTTCCTTGGGCGCGTTCTCGAGATTCGCAGCGATGTGGTCGTGGTCGATTTGAACCATCCGCTCGCAGGCAAAACACTGAATTTCAGAGGTACTGTGGTACATAGTCACGAGGCTTCCGAGGCCGAAATCCAGCAGGTTATCCGCCAATTGGCGAGTGGTGCTTGTGGCGGTTGTTGCGGTGGCGATTGCGACGACGAAAATTGCGGAAATGGCGGCTGTGGTGGCTGCGGAAAATAAAATTTTGAGGCGATGCGCAACACTTTCGGACATATTTTCAGACTGACTTCTTTCGGCGAGAGCCACGGCGATGCCATTGGCGGCGTTGTCGATGGGATGCCGGCTGGTGTGGAAATCGATTTGGACTTCATACAAGCCGAGTTGAACCGCCGTCGTCCGGGGCAGAGTCGAGTTTCGACGAGTCGCGACGAAAGCGACCGCGTGGAACTGCTGAGCGGCATTTTCGAGGGGAAATCGACGGGCTGTCCGATAGGTTTCATCGTCCGAAACGAAAACCAACATTCTGCCGACTACGACGCGCTTCGCGACCTGTTCCGACCCTCGCACGCCGACTTCACCTATCAGCGGAAATACGGCCTTCGCGACCATCGTGGCGGCGGTCGTTCGTCGGCTCGGGTGACGATTGCCCGCGTGGTGGCTGGAGCGTTGGCGAAACTTGCGCTGCGGCGGCTCGGAATAACGATTCAAGCCTATACGTCGCAGGTTGGCGACATCGTTCTCGACAGCGATTACAAGCTGTTCGATTTCACGCTGACGGAAACGAACCCCCTGCGCTGTCCCGACCTCGAAAAAGCCCGTCAGATGGAAGATTTGATCACGAAAATCAAGGTCGAGGGCGATTCCGTCGGCGGAGCGATTTCTTGCGTCATCAAAGGCTGTCCGGTGGGCATCGGCGAACCCGAGTTCGACAAGTTACACGCCCGACTGGGCTATGCGATGCTCGGCATCAATGCGGCGAAGGGTTTCGAGATTGGCGACGGTTTTTCGAGTGCTTTCCAGCGCGGCAGCGCGGCCAACGACCTTTTCGATGAGGGTTTTACGACGAAAACCAACCACAGCGGTGGCGTCCAGGGTGGCATCAGCAACGGACAGGACATCTTCTTCCGAGTGGCGTTCAAACCTGTGGCGACGATTCTTCAGTCGCAGCAAACCATTGATATTCAAGGAAATACAACAATGATGCAGGCGCACGGTCGCCACGACCCTTGCGTCGTTCCACGAGCCGTTCCCATCGTTGAGGCAATGGCTGCGATGGTCGTTTTAGACCAAATCCTGCTGCAAAAAACGGTCAAATTGTAAGTGAAAACGATGATGAAACAACTGAAAATCGCCCTGACAGCCCTTCTTGGCCTATTTTTGGTCTCGTGCGAGCGTCCCGATCTCGATTTTTTCGAGGACAATGAGGTGGTGACGCCCGACGGTTTCGTCAGGTTGAAATTCAACATCACTCATTTCGAGCAGATTCCCTTCGACGACAACCTGAACTATTCGCGTGCTTCGACCGACGTCAGCAACGTCTGCACGCGCATCAATTTCGCCATTTTCAGCGACGAAGGCAAACTGAACACCACCAATCAAATCATCGGCGACGAGGAGTTTGGGCAGATTTCGGTCGCCGTGCCTGAAAACAAGCAATACACGGTGGTTATCCTCGCCCACAGCGGCACTGGAAACGCCACGATTAGCAAGCCCGACAGCATCCGTTTCGCCAACAACAAAGTGACCGACACCTTTTACTTTTGCAGCGATTTGGAAGCCGAGGACGAGCGTTCGCACGAGGTGAAACTGCGTCGAGCGGTGGCGAAATTTCAGTTGGTGACGGAGGACGAAGTGCCCGAGAATGTCGTCGAAATGACCTTTAAATACACGGGTGGCAGTAGTACGTTCGATGCGCGAACGGGCTTCGGAAAAATCAATTCGCGACAGACCGAAACGCGCCCAATTACCGACGAGATGCGCGGGAAAAAGGCTGAATTTGAAATTTTCACCTTCCCTCACGAAGAGGAAGACGAACTGAAAATCACCGTGACGGCGACCGATGCCGAAGGAAAAACCGTCATAGAAAAAGTGTTCGAGAAAGTGCCCGTGAAAATCAACCAGATTACGCGTTGCACAGGCACGTTTTTCGATGGTTCCAATGGCAATGTCGTCCTGCGCCTTCACACCGACGACGAATGGACGAAAAAAGATTTTCAATTTTAATCAGTTAAATTTTTATTAGAAAAATATTGACAAAAATCAAATTATTTTTTAATCCAAAATCTAAGTAAACGATGAAAAAAAATCAAATTCGCACATGGTTGGCGCTTGGTGCCGCCATCGCACTGACAAGTTGTCAGCAACCCAAAAACAATGATGAAATCACGGTGGAAACAGCCACCGCAGTACGCCACCTCAACGACTCGACGGGCACGTATGAACTCCGCATCGACTTCCCCGTCGTGAAGAATGGCGAGGCACTGTCCGTAGCACTCAACGAGTGGATTGACGAGCAACTGGGCGGCACTTACGGCGATGCCGAGAATGTCGATTACGACAAGGTTCTGGCCGACACGACCGCCCTGATTGACTACTATAGCAAGAAGATTTTCGAGGGCAATCAAAAGGAGTTTGCCGAAATGGCGAAAGGCAGTCCCGAAGTCAAGGAAATGGGCATCACCTACTATGATTCGCTCGTTGTCGAAAAGTTTGCCGAGGGCAAGAATTGGATAACTTACACCAACAAACGAGACATCTATCTCGGTGGTGCTCACGGTGCTGCACCGTATTTCGGACAGACCTTCCGCAAGAGCGACGGTCGCCGCATCGGTTGGGATGTTTTCACAGAAACAAGTGGTGAAAAATTCCAACAAATTCTCAAAGATGGCCTCGTCGAATATTTTGGCGTGAGCAGCGAAGCCGAATTGGCCGACCACCTTATGAACGAGGCTGGAATCCACTATATTCCCCTGCCACAGTGTCCGCCGCTGTTCACCGCCGAGGGTGTCAGTTTCGTCTATAACCAATACGAAATCGCCGCTTATGCCGCCGGTCTTCCCTCTTTCACCGTCGGCTACGACAAATTGCAGCCTTTCATGATGACGGCTGGCAAACGGTTGGTGGTAGAGTAGGGGTTATTCGCAGAGTTTCGCGACCTCTTCCTCGAGTTTTTCGCCGCGGGCATTCGTCGCCACGATGCGACCCTCGCGGTCGAGCAGGAACATAGCAGGAATGGCAGTGACGTTGTAAAGTTTGGCAATGGGACACTGCCATCCTTTTAGTGTCGAGCCTTGTAGCCACGTGAGTTGGTGCTTGTCGATGGCCGAGAGCCACGCCTCGCGCTTCGAAGCCTCGTCGAGCGACACGCCGAGCACCTCAAAGCCTTTTTCGTGGTATTTCTGATAGACTTTTCGCACATTCGGAGCCTCGCGCAGACACGGACCGCACCACGATGCCCAGAAATCAATCAGAACGACTTTTCCGCGCAGCGAACTCAGCGAAATTTCCGTGCCGTCGGGCGCAGGAAGGGTGAAGTCGGGTGCGATGCTACCCACGCCAATCGAACTGAGTTTTTCCATCGTCGCCGCGAGATTCTGGCCGATGGCCGAGGCTTTCACACGGTCGGAAAGTTGGTCGTAAATCGGCTTCAAATCGGCGTAGCTGTGGTTTTTCGACATAAATTGGTTCATCACGAACGCCGCCACGTAGTTGTCGGGACAATTCCGCGCGATGCTGTCCTGCAACGCCTTGTTGCGCTCCTTGATGCCCATCCACATCTGAGCGAGGCTGTCGCGCATCGTTTCGCCCTGTTCGTCCTTGCTGAAAGCGATGGCCATCATCGTCATCATCTCGAACATCTGCATATCGTTGATGTCTTTCAGCAGGTCGTGTTCCTTGTCGTCGAGCACCTTGATTTCAGGCACTTCAATCGCTTTTCCACGACGCTCGCTTTTCACTCGTTGAAAGATCATCTGAATTGGTTTTTCGTGCATAATAATGGCTTCCGACGTACCGCCCATCTTCACCATCGCCATCTGCACGGTGAGCGGTCCTGTGAGTTGAAATTTTCCGTCGGCCACCACCGTCGAGTCAATCGGCGATTTGTCTTCGCTGACGAGCATCACTTTCGTGCCGTCGTGTCCGATGGCTGTACCCGTGATGTTATAGGTTTGTTGCTGGGCTGTGGCGCAAAGGCTCACGGCGAGAGCCAGCAGTGTTGTCATTTTTCTTTTCATAGTCGGTCAATGATGAATTATTTGTTGAAAATTTCTTGAAATTTCTGTTTTTCTTTCGCCAGTTCCGTGTCGTAGAGGCTCTGCTGTTGCTCGGCCAACTGTTTGTTCCCGAGTCGGCGGTTGAGGTCGGCGAGGGTTTTGTAGGCGGTGTATTCGGTTGAGTTACCTCGGTTGAGAAAACCTTCCATCACCGTGAGATAGTCTTTCAGCACCTTTTTGTCGCGTGTCTGCGGTGCTAAATAGGCGATGTAGTCGCCCACTTTCATCGAATAGAAACCGCTCATACGCGATTTTACGCCCATTTTCACGGCCTGCCACGCCTCGTCGTACTGACCGCGAAGCAGTTGCTTGTGAATGTAGAGGTTGAGTTTGTACAAATCGGCACCAGCCTGCCCAGTTTTTTCGAGATACCAGATGACTTTCTCGGCCAATGCCGTGTCGGTGGCGAGAGCGTCGGGCTGTCCCTGCTCGTTGAAATGAAGGCGGAAGAAGTTGCGCAACTCGCGGTCGCAGGCCGATTTCACTTGGAAATTGATGGCCTGTCGGTCGCGTTTCAGAACGCTTCCGTAGCGTCCCGCGTTGTTCACCAGATAGTCGAAGGCAGGCGAATGGATATCGGTGACATACTTGCCGAATGCTTGCCACACGGGGTCGCTGTCGAGTTCTTTCGGTTCGTGGCTTTTGAGGTATTCGTCGGCCACTTTTCGGGCATCGTCTTTGAGGAATGCACCTTCGATACTCGCCATATAATCGACCAGGAAATCAATGTCGCGATTTCCCGATTGGTACTCTTTTTGTAGCGTGAAAAGGTCGCGTCCTTTCAGTGCCATTTGAGCGTTTTGAATCAGCGCGTCGGCCTCTTGAAAACCAGCCATTTGTTGCTTCACGTTGCCCTGTTTGTCGATAATCAGCAGGGTTGGGTAGCCTGGAATGTGCTGTTTGTAACGTTCGTGAGCATTTTTCCGTCACCCTTTTCCATATCGTACTTCACACAGATGAAATTCGGGTTGAAAAAGTCGCCGACTTTCTGCTGCGGAAACACCTCGCGAGCCAGCACTTTACAGGGGCCGCACCACGTCGTGTAGCAGTCGATGAAGATGAGCTTGTCTTGTTCCTCAGCCATTTTCACGATGTCGGCCCACGGTGTGTTGTCGTGGAAAACGATGCCTTGCGCTTTCGCGTGTCCGACGGATAGAATCGCCAGTGAAAATATGAATAAAAACCGTTTCATTACCATGTTAAAAAGATAAAATGTTAAAAGGGTTATTGTGGAATAAAGTCCTCGTAGGTCACTCGGTCGTTAGGAAATTTCTTGTTTTGTAACTCGATTAAGTCCTGATTCAACTGCTCGCGATAGAAGTCAATGAAATATCGGCCTCGCTGCGCCAAACGCTTGTAGAACTGCGTGCGCTGGCGAATCCACGAGCCTCGGTTTTGTGTGATGAACCACAGGAAATCGGTGAAATCCTGCTGCTCACCGGGGGCTTGAACGTGAGTGGGCAGATAGCCTTTCACAAATCCGCAGACATTGGCCTCGTGGTCATCGTTCTCAAAATCGGGTTTGATTTTCAGTTCTTCCTCGATGGCGGGGTCTTCGGGCACGGTCACAAGCGTGTATTTCACGCGCACGCGGCTGTTGATGAACTTCATCGGTTTGACGGGCAGGCGCTGGTAGAAAAATGCGCCGAAAAGATTGCTCAGTTCCGACTCCAACACGGGTGCGGAATAGGCGCGCCCCGTCGATTGCAGATAGGCAATCATCATGGCGTCTTGATTGTTCGTCGCAGCAGCAACGTAGTTGTATTTTAGGCTTGTCTGCGCTGTCTGCAAGTCTTTCAAGAGGAAGATTTTGTAAGGAAGGTTCTGCCGCAGAAATTCCTCCTCGTATTTGTCCAGAAAGCTCTGCTTGATGAGTTTCAAGTGCTTCAACAGCATCTCCATATCCTTCTCGCGTTCGGGGTCGAAGGGCGTGTAAATCAAACTGAACTTGCTCGACCACAGCCAGCGAATGTCTTTGTCGTCGATGTGATAGACGAAGGCCGTGTTGTACTGCTTGAACCACTCGTAGATGAGCGAGTCGGCTGATGTGCGCGTGGCATTTTCGACGATGTATTTCTCGTAGGCCGACGATGTATCGACCTGCGGCGTGAGTTCGTCTTCGCCGCATCCAGCTAAGAGCAATGTCGCCAAGGCGACGGCGGTCATAAATATCTTTTTCATCATGATTTCATTATTGTGGCAAGATGGCTCTGCGATTGGCAGACTCGATTACCGTGTTATAGTCAAGTTCCGATTTGGGCAGTTCCAGCGTGTAGTTCTGGTCGCCTGCTTCCAGCACATAAACCTCTGGCGAGGCGTTTCTGGAGGCATAGTAAACGTGTTTCAGGCTTGGACATCCGTAACGGCGCAGGTCGGCCCAACGGTGGATTTCCTCGAAGCAGAGTTCACGGCGACGCTCGTCGCGAACGAATTGCAGCAGTTCGGCGTTCGTGGCGAAGTCGGCGAGGGTCAGTTCTTTGTAGGTTTCGGGGGTGAAACGGTTCTTGCGAAGCAAATTCAACAGGCGGATGGCCGCATTTCTGTCCGTTTCAGAACCCTTTTGCACGTGGGCTTCGGCAGCATTGAGCAGTGCCTCGCTGGTGCGCAAGGCAGTGGAATAATACTTCGAAGAATAGTGCTTGTAGGGCACACAGCGATAGTCGTAATACTCACCTTTGTTGGTCACGGACTGTAGAAAAAAGGCATAGAAACGCTGGTCGCCCTCTTCGTAAAGCGACAGCAGACTACCCTCTTCCGTCTGCGAAGCGCTGAACATAGCGCCTGAAATGAGTTTCGCCCACGACATAAATTTATTAGCATTGTAGTCTGGCTGTCCAAAGGTGAAAATAATCTCCGTGTTGTTATTCGGATTGATGAAAACGTAGTCTTCCTGCGCATCGTACATCCGAAGTTCCTCCGACGGGATTTTTCCGATATTATAGAGGTCGTAGTTACCGTCGGACAGTTTCGTTCCGTAGGCAATCGTGGTGTCCCAATCGCCCGTAAACAGCGCGACACGACTCTTAATCAACTGCGTAGCACGTTCCGAAACGAGGTATTTGCTGCTGCTCACGGCTGCTTCCTTCCAGTATTCAAGTGCTTTGTCAAGGTCGCTGTTGATTTGGTCGTAAACTTCTTTCACTGTGTTTCGGGCTGGTTGGTCGCGCACGATTTCGCTCTTCAGGCGTAAAACGACGCCCATATCGGTGGCTGCTGTGGCCGCATTGTAGGGTTTTCCGTAGAGATTGACAAGGTAGAAATAGCAGAGCGCACGCAACGTGTATGCCTGCGCCACACACGAGGCCACTTTGCCACGCTCACCCTTCATCGTCTCGGCATTCTCGATGACGATGTTGCAGGTCATAATGTTCGTGTAGCGACGATTATAAAAACCGTCGTAACTCACATCGTAATACTCGATGTCCTGCGCCCACGTGAAGGCTCCCCTGCCCTGCTGCAACGCAGGCAGGTCGTCCTCGTCGGGCAAGACGCTGTGCGAATCTGCCGTGGTCACAATCTCGACATCGTCAGTCATCAGATGGACAAAATCAGCATCGTTGGCAAAAGTATTGGGACGGTTTCCTGTGTAAGTAAAAAGATAACCTTCGCCATTCAGTACCGACTGAAATTCCTCAACTTTTTCAGGTATGAGCAGGTCGGGCGAGGTTTCTTTCAGGTAATCGTCGCAACTGCTCAGCATCAATGCTGCGAAAGCACTGAGCATCATTTTTGATATATGATTGTAATTTTTCATTGTCGTTTTCTCCTAATTTAGAACATCACATTGATTCCAAGGTTAAAACTCGGCATCAGGGGCATATTCGCGTAAGCCGTTTCGGGGTCGAGGCCCTCCCATTTGCTCGATTTCAGCGTAAAGAGGTTGCTCCCCTGCAAACGAAGGGTGAGTTCGCGAATGTGAAGCGGTCGCAGCCACTCGTGGGGCAGCCGATAGCTCAACGTCACGTTGCGTAGGCGCAAAAAGTCGCTTTTGGCCACGCGCAGGTCGCTGTGGTCGTACATCGACACCATTCTCACGTCGGCCCAAGTGTTGTCGTCGTAAAGTCCCATGAGTTCGGTCGGGAAATTGTTGGCAATCGTCGTATCGTAAAGTGCGGGAATGTCGGTTACGGCCTCGTCGCCGGGCTGTCGCCAACGGTTGTTGAAGAAACTCGGTGCGTTTCTCGTCGGGTCGAAAGCATAGTTGAGGTTGCCATAGAGCGATGGCAAACGCTTCACGCCACCCAACTGATAACTGAATCCGACGCTCAGGCTGAGGTTTTTCTTGTAAGTGATGCGCGTGTCGAAGCCGCCCGTCAGGTCGGGATAGATGCTGCCCGACGGCACGAGTTCCATCGCCTCGTAGTCGCCTTCGTGAACCTTTCGACCATCGGTCGTGTAGAACAGTGGATAGCCGTTTTCAGGCGACAATCCAGCGAATCGGAACGAATAAATCGTGCCGAGCGGCTGTCCGAGTGTCGCCACGTTGCCTGCCACCATATTTTGGAACATTTCCTTGTCGGTCAGTTTGGCTTCGTAGGCGTAACGAATTTCGTTGGTGTTGTGCGAGAAGTTGAACGAGAGGTTCCAGTCGATGATTTTTCCACGCAAAACGTCGATGCTGACCGCTCCTTCGTAACCCTCGTTGATGGCTTTTCCTGCATTCATCGACAGATAACTGCGACCCGTCGTCGGCGAAACGGTCATATTCGTAATCAAATCTTCGGTTCGTTTTCCGTATTTGTCGAAAGTAAAGGTCAATCGACCCTCGAAGAACGAAGCATCGACACCGATGTTATACGATTTCGTCTTCTCCCAGCGCAAATCGGGGTTCGGAAGGCGGTCGATCACACCCTCGCGCAAGCCTGTAATGTCGTTGTAGTCCTTCATCCTAACAATCAAATAGGGCGTGGCATTGTCGTGGATGTTGCCCTGAATGCCATAGGAAGCACGAATGGCGAAATTGTCGATGAAATTCATCTTTTTGAACCATTTTTCGTTCGACACATACCATTTTCCTGCCACCGACCATGTGGGCAACCACCGGTATTTCGGGTTGCTGCCGAATTTGTTGGCACCGTCGGAACGAATGTTGCCGTTGATGACGTAGCGGTTGTCGAAAGTATAGCTCGCACTACCGAAATAAGAACCAATTTGCGTCAGTTGATTGGTGAGTTGAGGTCGTAAGTTGGCGTCTGACTGCAAGATGCTCAAATAGCGTGTCGTATAGGCCGGACTGATACTCTGACCGTATTGGTCCTCCCAACCGTAGTATTGTTGGCTGTTGCCATTGTATTTGTCGGAACGAATTTCCACGCCAGCAAACACGTTCACTTCGTGTTTCTTGGCGAAAACATTGATGTAGTTCAGCGTGTTGCGAACCGTGTAGGAGTCGTTGAACGTGTTGGTCAAGGCATAGATGCCGCCTTGTGCAAGTGGCGAGGTGTTGTATTTGCTGTCGCCCCGCTCGTAGGCTCCGTAGGGATAGCCGCGAATATTGGAAACGTAGTAGCTGTGGTCGGTTGCCCATTTGTGGTTTTTGTTGCTGTTCCAATAATACGACCCGGTCAGCGTATAGGTGAGGCCTTCCAGCAGTCGAGCGTTGAAGTTGAAAACGCCGCCCATACGCCGCGAAGTGCTTTTCATTCCCGTCGTGTTGAGTTCGTTGAGCACGTTGTAGTTCACGCCGTTGTTTGACGTTCCCTTGGAATAATAGTAGAGTTCACCGTCCCTGCCATAGGCGGGAATGGCTCGTGAGGTGTTGAAGGCTTCCGTGAAGGGTGTCACGGTGAAAAAACCCGTGTTTTGCTGATTGCTGATTTCGAGTTTCAACTCAGCATCGAAAATCTTGTTGATTTTCACAAAAATCTTGTTGAGAGCCGTGAAACGATTGCTTTCCGAGCCTTTCGCGATGCCCGGACTGTCGTTGTAGCTCATCGAGGAATAATAGCGCACACGCTCCGAACCACCGTTGAGCGAGATGTTGTGGTTTTGCGTCGTGGCATTGCGGAAAAGAATGTCGAACCAGTCGGTGTTCATCAGTTCGTAGTAGCGCACTTCCCGTTCAAATTCCGCCTGTGTGATGTCTTTGTTGAAGAGTTTTTGCAAGGCACCCTCGTAGCTTTCGAGCGTCGGAACACGCGGATATTGCAATCGTGCATCGAAAATGTCCTTGGAAAGTTGTACGCGCTCTTGCGAATTCATCAGTTGCAAGTGGCTGTACGAGGGTTTTGTGCTCGTGTTCAAATTAAAATCGTAGGTAATGTTGGGTGCCGAAGCCTTGCCTTTCTTTGTCGTGACGACAATCACGCCGTTGGCAGCTTTCACACCATAGATGGCCGTGGCCGAAGCGTCTTTCAAGACGGTGATGGTCTCGATGTCCTGCGGACTGACACCCGAAATGTTGTTGCCGATGAGGTAGGCTGCATCGGGGCTGTTCAAATCGGAAGCCGTGAAGGGAACAATGTCCGACATAATCACGCCATCGACCACCCAGACGGGCGCTTTGTTGCCGTTGATGGTCGAGTTTCCGCGAATACGGATGGTCGGTGTGCTGCTGGGCTCGCCCGACTGAATCATCACGGCCATACCGGGTATTTTTCCCTGTAACATCTGGTCGAGGTTCATGGCACTGGGCGTGAAAACGTCCTTCATTTTCACTTGCGAGATGGCGGCTGCCGATTCGCGTCGGCTCATGCGCTGATAACCCGTCACGACGACCTCTGACACTTGCTGGTGGTCGGGTTCCATCCGCACCGTCAAGCCCGTTTCGTTCTTGCGAATGGCGACGACTTGCGTTTTCATGCCGATGTAGCTGAATTCCAATTGCGGGGTCGTTCCATTCACAGTAATCTGAAACTCGCCGTCGATGCGGCTCACGGTGGCTCCCTCGCCGTTTTTCTCGCGGATGGCCACGCCAATCAGCGGCTCGTCGTTTTCATCGACCACGTGACCAGCGACGGTCATCTGGGCTTGTGCCTGAGCGGAGGCGAACAGCGCAACGACGCAGAGCAGCACGGCCCAAAGCCATTGTTTCCTCTTCCTTTGCATAATCAATAATAAAAAGATGATGAAAAAGTCAAAAAAAAGAGGGCGCGTCGCATCACGCCAGACACGCCCTCTTCGATATGCTTCAAATTATTTTCGGAAAATTAGTTTCTTTCCGTCGTAGATATAGACACCTTTCTGCTTCGGCGAGGTCACTTGCTTGCCGTCGAGGGTGAAAATCTTGCCGTTCTTCGCAGCATTTTTCTCCGTCACATTGTCGATTCCGTCAACCTGAGCATCTTCTTCCGAAAGGTAGATGAAGTCGGGAATGAAGCCTTCCTCAATTTGGTCGAGGAAGAAGACGGGAATGGCGAGGAACACGCGGTTGGCAGGAACAAAGCCACTGGCAACGCGCTCAAACACGTTCTTCTCTGTGTCGAGCAGGTAACCATTGATGTCGGCCACGACAGAGTCTTTATCTTCGTAGAAACTGACGGGAATCTTGATGGTGATGGTGTAAGTGCTGAGTTCGATGCCGTCATCGCCGCTCCACTTCTCGAGCGGTGTTCCGAAATAGAACATTGTCGAAGTCTTGTCAGAAGGATCGTCGAGGAAATATTGCGTTCCTTTACCATAGAAATAGGTCGGAGTCATGGCAGGAATGGCTTCTTTGTAGTTTTCAATCTCAAGATAACCCACCTCGTCTTTCTTCTTCAAATCTTCATTCATGCAATTTACGCGCAGCACGGTCGAGGGGAAATAAGCGAGGTTTTCCTCTTTGTAATATTCCACATAACCACCCTCGGCAGGGAATTCCACAGCAAAAAGATTTTCGCTGGTGAACACAGCCTCGTAGTGCTCAGCACCCTTCACAGTAACTGTGTAAGGATTTTGGGTGATTTTGTTGCCAGTGCTTTTTTCTACCCAGTGCAGGAAACTTGCTTTTTTCGTATAGTCGGGCGTTGCCGTCAGTGTGATTTCTGTGCCAACGTCGTTCACCGCCTTGTCGATAGCGACAGAACCGAGGTTCGAGTTGAAAGCATCGATGCCAACCGTCACGCGTGTGAACAGAGCATAGTGAACCTCGTCGGGGTCGTTAGGAAACATTTGGAATGCCTCTTCAGGCGTGGAAGTCATGTCGGCCTTGGCATAAACCTGCGAGGTTAATTTCAGTGTGCGAGGATTGTCTGTCCACTCAACTTCCGTTGGAATCATGGGCTCACCGTCTTCATATTTCTGGGTTGCGAAACCAGCAAGCACCCAACCTTCATTCGGCACGGCATAACCTTTGTAGTTGCCATTGGGCTGAACGCCACGGCAGGCAAACTTCACATTGACTTCGTCGGCAGGCTCTGCGTAGTTGGCACCTTCTGGCGCAACGCCCAAGCCCGACATCTCGGCATAAACTTTACCTGCTCCAACCGGATAGGCCTTGAGTTGTCCGTAAAGCGGAACGTACTTCAACTGCGCTTGAGCACCTACTGCCATGAGCAGCATCGCAGCGACGAACAAACTTTTCTTAAAAGTAAAAATTTTCTTCATAAACTTACTTTTTTAAATGAAACAATGATAAAAACTAAAATAAATTCAATTTTGAAAGAATTTCGACGGCAAAGATAATCAAAAAAAGTTAAACAAACAAATATTTTTGAAAATTTTATCGCATAAAATTGATTTTTTGTCAAATTTGCGATGGAATCTGCATCGTCAGGCAGTGGATGGAGCCATGCTGGCGGATGATGGTTCGGGCATCGATGGGGATGATGTCGCGGTCGGGGAAGGCTTCGCCGATGACGCGAAGGGATTCCGCGTCGTTTTCGGGCTGACCATAAACGGGTGCGAGGACGGCACCATTGAGAATCAGGAAGTTGGCGTAGGTCGCCGGCAGGCGCTCTCGTTCCTCTTTCCTCGTTCCTCCTTCCTCGGAAATCGTTTCCTCGAAAATCGCTTTCGGCATCGGCAGTCGAAGCAGTCGATAGGGCTTTCCGTCGGCAGTTTGAAGGCTTTTGAGTTGCTGTTCCAACGCCTGAAAATCGGCAAACTGCTCATCGTTTTCGTCGTCGCAACCCACGTAGAGCAGCGTGTCGTCGGGCGCACAGCGCACGATGGTGTCGATGTGGCCGTCGGTGTCGTCGCCAACGAGGTTGCCGTAGTCGAGCCACACGACGCGCTCGGCACGCAGTCGGCGTTTGAGTTCGGCCTCGATTTCCTCGCGGGTGAGCGGTTGGTTGCGATTCGGTGCCAAGAGGCATTGCGATGTCGTGAAAATCGTGCCGCGTCCGTCGCTTTCGATGCTGCCGCCCTCGAGAACGAAATCTTGATGGTTCTCAAGTTGAACATTGGACATTGAACATTGAACATTGAACATTGAACATTTCTCATTCCTCGCTTCTCGTTCCTCGCTCCTCGCTCCTCGCTCCTCGTCCCTCGTCATTTCCTCGAAAAGCAGCGCCACAATCCGATTGTCATTTTCCGCCGGAAATTTCTCGCCCCAGCCATTGAATCGGAAGTCGAGCCACAGCCTCCTCACTCCACACTCCTCACTCCTCACTTCACACCCTTTCACTCCCCTTTCACTCCTCTTTCTTTCCCCTTCACTCCCTTTAAGAACAATCGGTCCATGGTCTCGCGCCCAAGTGTCGTCGGTCGGACACTCAAAAATCACCACGTGCTCCATCTTCCGCACTTCCTCGGGCACGATTTCCGCCTTCGGAACCACAATCAAAAGATGCTCACGAGCAGCAATTTCTCGCGACATCGCCACGAAAGTTTCCGTGATTTCCGTCAAATACGGCTTCCAATCCGTGTCTTCGTGCGGCCATGTCAGCATCACGCCCCATTGCGCTTCCCACTCCGCTGGTAGTCTGAAATTTTCCATTTTGTCGAACTTTTTTCCTTGCAAAATTACATCTTTTTTCCAAAAATACGCACTTTTCCGTCAAGTTTTTGCGAATAATATTTCGTCAATGACAACTTTTTCGTAATTTTGTGGCGTAAAATTACCCAAAACGATGAATACAGACATGATCAACGACAATCCTGTCGTGGCCATCAGGCCGAAGGAACTAGAGTGCGACGTCGTGCGATTCCAGAACAACAAAGAGAAATGGGTGGCTTTCGTGGGCCTGCTCAACGGGAAACCCTACGAGATTTTCACCGGTCTGCAGGACGACGACGAGGGAATCGTGTTGCCGAAAACCGTGACGAAGGGAAAAATCATCAAGCAGGTGAACGAAGACGGCACGAAACGCTACGATTTCCAATTTGAAAACAAACGTGGTTACAAGACAACCGTCGAGGGACTTTCAGAGAAGTTCAACAAGGAATATTGGAACTACGCGAAACTGATTTCGGGCGTGCTGCGCTACGGAATGCCCATCGACCACGTCGTGAAACTTGTGGCGTCGCTCGACTTGCAAGATGAGAGCATCAATACGTGGAAAGTCGGCGTGGAGCGTGCCCTGAAAAAATACACCGCTGAAGGAAGCGACGAGCAACTATGAACTACAAATTGGTGACCAATCAGGTGACGCTGCGCGGCCTGCGCTTCCACGCTTACCACGGCGTGTTGGAGCAGGAAAAAGTGGTCGGCAACGACTACGAGGTGTCGGTGAAAATGTCGTACGACATGCGTCGTGCCATCGCCACCGACAATGTGGCCGATGCGCTGAACTACGCCGAGGTTTACGAGGTGGTGAAACGTGTGATGATGCAGCCCTGCCAGTTGATTGAGCGGGTGGCGTGGCGCATTTGCGTGGCATTGTTAAACGAGTTTCCTGCCGCCCGAAATGCTGAGGTGACCCTTGTCAAACGGAATCCGCCGATGGGGGCCGACTGCGACGGCGCGGAAGTCAAGGTAAAGGTGAAAAGGGGAAAGGATTAAAAGGTGAAAAGGTAAAAAAGTAAAAAAGTAAAAAAGTAAAAAAGTAAAGGGTGAAGTTCAATATAATATATAATAAGGTGTCGAAAAGCATTTTGCTGCTGATTTTGGCCATTTTTCTGCCGTTGTCGTCGATGGAGGCGAAGAAATTCGTGCTCGTCATCGATGCCGGACACGGCGGAAAGGACGCGGGCTGCGTGGGGAAAATCTCGAAGGCGGAGGAGAAAAAACTCGCGCTGAAATACGCATTGGCTTTCGGAAAGAGCGTCGAGCGCAACTGTCCCGACGTGAAAGTGGTTTATACGCGCACTACCGACCGCTTCCTCGAACTCTGGCAACGCGCCGAAATCGCCAACAAAAACAAGGCCGACCTCTTCCTGTCGTTCCACATCAATTCGGTCGCCAATGGCAAGTCGGTGCGCGGCTACCAGACCTATACGCTCGGACAGAGTAAAACGACGGGCAGCAAGGCTGGCATCAAGCAGAATCTGGAGGTGGCGAAGCGCGAAAACGCGGTCATTTCGATGGAAAAAGACTACAAACAGCACTATCAGGGCTTCGACCCAAATTCGCCCGAGAGCAACATCCTCTTCGAGTTTATCCAAGACGCGAACATGGAGCGCAGCGTCGAACTTTCGAAACTGATGCAAAAGCACGTTTGTGCTGCGACAGGACGCGCCGACAAGGGTGCCCACCAGAACAATCTGGCCGTTTTGCGCCTCACTTCGATGCCTGGATGCCTGCTCGAACTCGGTTTTATCTCGAATCCCGACGAAGAACGATTCCTCAATGCCGAAAGTTCCGTCGCCCTTTATACTCGGGGCATTCTCAAGGCTTTCATCGCCTATAAAAACAAGTATTTCGACGGTCTGAACGTGCCTTATCGGCCTTCGGATATCAAGGAAGAGAAGGGAAGTGAACCGAAAGTCGCTGTCCAAAAGGAAAAGCAAAATGACGTGAAAGAGGAGAAAAAGACAGCTGAACCGAAAGTCGCCGAACCGAAAGCGAACCAAAAAGAGGAACCGGCTCGCGCTGAAATGAAACGGAGCCAGAACCCAACGAACAAAGAGGCCGACAAGAAAGTCGTAGAAAAGAAAGTGGAGGAGAAAAAGGTCGAGGAGAAGAAGATAGAAGAAAAGAAAGTGGAGGAGAAAAAAGTAGAAGAGAAAAAAGCAGAAGAAAAGAAGGTAGAGGAGAAAAAAGTAGAGGAAAAGAAAGCCGAAGAGCCGAAAATCGAGGAAAAGAAGCCCGAAGAAGCCCCGAAAGTGGTGGAAGAAGTGAAGGACGATGCCCCGATTTTCAAGGTGCAAATAAGTTCGGGACGCACGAAGCGTTCGCCCAAGGACAGCCAGTTCAAGGGACTTGCCAATGTCGAATTCTACGAAGAAGGCGGACTTTTCAAATACACCGTCGGCAACTCCACCGACTACAATGCCATCGCCAAACTGCGCAAGGAAATCCTCGACAAATTCCCCGGCGCATTCATCATCGCCTTCAAAAACGGCGTGAAAGTCAACGTCAATGAAGCCATTTCAGAATTTAAAGCAAGAAAAAAATGAAAAAAGAGATTAAAATAGCACTCGTCGCCATCGCAGGCATCGTCATCCTGTTTTTTGGCATGAATTTCCTGAAAGGAATGTCGCTTTTCTCAGACAAAAACGTCTATTTCGTCACGTTCGACGACGTCAGTGGACTGTCATCGTCGTCGCCGATTCTCGCCAACGGCTATCGCGTCGGCGTGGTCAAGGAAATCCAGTACGACTACACGGGCAAAAGCAACATCGTGGTCCGCTTCAGCCTGAAAGAAGAGCAGATGCAACTGCCTGTCGGCACCACCGCCACCATTGCGAGCGACTTCATGGGCAACGTGAAAATGCACCTGAATCTGCCGCCCACCGACCAGCGTGGAATGGGAATGCTCAGCACGGGCGACACCATTCGGGGCGCTGCCAGCGACGGACTGATGAGCCGTGCCGCCGAAATGCTGCCGCAGGTGGAAAAAATGCTGCCGAAACTCGATTCCATCCTCGCCAACCTCAACGCGCTGAGTGGCGACCCAGCCCTCGCCCGTTCGTTGCACAACGCCGAGGCCATCACACGCGACCTGACGACCTCGACGCGCCAACTCAACGCGCTGATGAGCAACCTCAACCAACAACTGCCGCCACTGATGACGAAGGCCGACGGCGTGCTCGACAACGCCCAGCAACTGACGAAAAACCTCTCGTCGGTGGATTTGGAGGCGACGATGGCTCGCGTCGATCAGACCATCGCCAACCTGCAGTCGGCCACGGCCAAACTCAGCGACAAAAACGGTTCGATGGGGCTGCTGCTGAACGACCCGACGCTCTACAACCGACTGAACGAAACGATGCACAGTGCCGAGCAACTGCTCAACGACATTCGCGAGCATCCCAGACGCTACATCAACGTGTCGGTGTTCGGAAGAAAAGACAAATAATTTTTGCTTAATTAGAATCAATCTAAATAAAAGATTCGATGTTTCACGACTTTCGGAATATTCCGAAAGTCTTTTTTATCAGAATCTTACGTCGATTCGGAATGATGTTTCACTATTAAAGTAATTTTCATTAACGAAATTACGTAATTAAAAGATATTCAAATACTTATAAATGTGCAACACAGGTCAAAAATACGACTCGCAGCCGACACAACGTAAATCGCACAAATATAACCATTTAGACAACATGAAACATTTTTCTTTATAATTCTCCATCAAAAAAAATGCACGATAAGATTTTCATATTACGAAGAAAATGAGTAATTTTGCAGACGGAATTCAAACTAATTCCAAAACCAAAATCAAAAACCGAAAAATCGATGAATGTAAGTCCTAAAATTGCTTGGGACAAAGCCCTTGCGCTCTTCCGCGAGAATGTTTCCGAGCAACAGTTTAAAACATGGTTCAAGCCCATCGCCTTCGAATCGTTCAACGACGAGACGAAGACGGTGACGGTTCAGGTGCCCAGCCCATTCGTGTATGAGTACCTCGAGGAGAACTATGTGGACTTACTCACGAAGGTTCTTCGGCGCACGTTCTGCGAGGGCGTGAGGCTGGCCTATCGCGTCGTGACCGACAGCGCCCACCAAATCACACAGGTTTTGCAGGGCGACCCAGTCGAAAACGGCACCGAACAGCCGAAACGACGCGCCAACCAGTCGCCCACGACACTCGACGCCGCACAGCCGCAGAAACTCGACCCGCAACTCAATCCGCGACAGACTTTCGCCAACTTCATCGAGGGCGACAGCAACAAACTGCCGCGCAGCGTGGGACAATCGATTGCCGAGCATCCGAACAACAGCCAGTTCAACCCGATGTTCATCTACGGCCCGTCGGGCTGCGGAAAGACGCACCTCGCCAACGCCATCGGCAACCGCATCGTGCAACTCTATCCGCAGAAGCGCGTGCTCTACGTCAGTGCAAGGCTGTTCCACGTGCAATACGGCGACGCCACGCGGCAGAACACTTTTAATGATTTCATCCACTTCTATCAGAGCATTGACGTGCTCATCGTCGATGACATTCAGGAATGGATGGGCTACGACAAGATGCAGCAGACCTTCTTCCATATTTTCGACCACTTGTTCCGCAACGGACGCCGAATCATTCTGGTCAGCGACCGTCCGCCCGTCGATTTGGAAGGAATGCCCGAGCGCCTGCTCACGCGCTTCTCGTGCGGTCTGATTGCCGAACTCGAAAAGCCCAATGCGCAGCTTTGCATCGACATTCTGCACCATAAAATACAGCGCGACGGCCTGCAAATCCCCGAGGAAGTGGTGCAATTCATCGCCGAAACGGCCAACGGCAGCGTGCGCGACCTCGAAGGCACCATCAATTCGCTGATGGCGTACAGCGTCGTCTATAACAGTCCGATTGACATGCGACTGGCCGAGCGCATCATCAAGCGTGCGGTGAAGACTGACGACCGTCCGCTCACCGTCGATGATATTCTCGAAACGGTTTGCCACCACTTCGGCGTGACGACGACCGCCGTCAATAGCAAGAGTCGCAAGCGCGAACTGGTCACGGCGCGTCAGGTGTCGATGTATCTCGCGCAGAAATACACGCGGATGCCCGCCTCGCGCATCGGCAAACTCGTTGGCGGACGCGACCATTCGACCGTTATCCACAGTTGTACGCAGGTGGAACAGCGGCTGAAAATCGACCGTTCGTTCTCCGACGAAATTCTCAGCATCGAAAACTCTTTCAAACTGAAAAGACGTTGAAAATCAATGCGAAAAGTGTTGATTTTCTTTTTTTTATCGACTTTTTTCCTCGTTCTTCATCATTTTCCGCCATTTGCGATAGCCTGCGATGGCAATGACGACGTAAAGGCCGTAGAGCGAGGCTTTGAAGGGAATTTCCTTGTAGAAATACAGGCCGCACGTGACGACATCGACCACAATCCAAATGAGCCATTGTTCGAGGTATTTCCGCGCCAGCGCCCAAATGCCGACAAACGAAAGGGCCGTTGTGAACGAATCGGCGACGGGCACGCGAGAGTCGGTGAAGGTGACGAGGAAATAGTAAATCGTCGCCCACGCCGTCAGCGTTATCGCCGTCCAAAGCAGGGCGAGGCGAAGCGGAAAATGGCGAATCGGAAGTTCACTCCTCGCTTCTCGCTTCTCGTTCCTCGCTCCTCGCTTCCCTCGTCGCGCCCAATTCCACCAACCATAAACCGTCATCGCGAGGTAGTAGAATTCCATTCCGCAGTCGGCGTACAGCCCTTTTTCGTAATAGAGCACGATACCGAGCGACTGCATCGCGAAACCGACCGCCCAGAGCCAAATCGAGGCGCGGTATTCAAGGATGATGTAGGCCAAGCCGAGTATCGTCGTGAGGAGGTCGAGCCAGGAGAAGGTCATAGTTGGTGAGGCCTAAAATTTAAGTGTGAGACTTCCCATCGCAGTAAAACCGCTCATCGGAATGAAACCGATTTGATAATAGCGATTGTCGGGCGTGTGGCCGTAACTCTCAGCAATGGCGGAATAGACCCAGCCACTGGCAGCGTAGTGGGCGTTGAAAATGTTGCCGAAATTCAAGCCGAACACCATACTCCGAATGCCCCAACCATCGTTTTTGACGGGAATCGTGTAGGTCAAATTGAGGTCAGACCGCGAAAAGGCAGGCAGCGAACGGTCGTGGTTCTCGGTGTTGTCGAGATACTGCCGACTGACGAAATTCGTGTGCCAAGTGGCTTGAAAACCGCGATGGTGAAAGTGCAGGAAGCCGTTGAGAATGGTCGAGGGCGAGAAAGCGAGCGTGGAATGGTCGTAGTGGAACTGGCGCACTCCCAAATCCCAGTCTTCGACAAACTCGTCGAAATCCTTGATTTTATTTTGGCTCAGTGCAGCATTTCCCTCGATGGTGAGCCAACTCGTCGCCATCCACGAGCCCGTCAGTTCGAGGCCGAGGCGATAGCTCGACTTGATATTCGTCGTCAGCGATTCGCCGATGTCGCTCACCTGTCCCGTCTGCACAAATTGGTCGGTGTAGTCCATCCAATAGGCATTCGCGCCGACGTGCCACTTCGTCGCGGTGAACTGATAGCCCAGTTCGTAGTCGGTGACGCGCTCGGCTTTCGGCGCAGGGTAGTGGCCGTTGTCCGTAAAATTGTTGCGCTCGGGCTCACGATGGCTCATCGCCACCGAGCCATAGACGCGATGACCGTCGTTGTGCCACGCAAATCCAGCCTTCGGGTTGAAAAAATGGTATTTTTCGTTGATGTCGAGGTAGTGTTTCGAATAGGTTCCGTCGCCGTTGTCGATGAATTTGTCGTTGTAGCCGTCAGTTTTGTATGAAACGTGGCGATATTGCATATCAGCAAAGATTTCCCACTGCGGCGTGAGGCGATAGGCAGCCTTCAGATAGGCGTTTCCGTCGAATTTTCGGGCATCGGAATCGTAATATTTGTAGTTTGGTTCAAGTTCTGCCGCGCCGTTGATTTCGGGATAGGTGAGCCAGATGAGATACTGTCTGACGAAAGGATTCGACGCGTAGGTGAGGTAGCCGAAGTGGTTGCCCGAAAAATTCTGAAGCGACAGGCCGCCGATGATGTCCCAGTTGCGATTTTTGTAGTTCGCATTCCAGACGAGGCCGTAAGTGTCTTGTTTGAGTCCTTTTTTTCGCACGAAATCGCTGCGTTTGACTTTTTCATCATCGACGGTGAGGGTCGGCAGGCCGAATTTCGAGAGTTTGTTGTTGTATCGGAACTCGTTGTAATAGCCGTAGCCGTGGGTGTAGTGTAGCGAGGCGGTGGTCGTCCAATGCGGATGGATGGTCCACGCAGCCGTCAGAATGTTGTGGCTTTGCCAGAAATGGTCGGTGGTTTTGTCCCAATAGTAGTTGGTGGGCGGTAAGAGGTGATTCGTGAGGGAATAGCGCTCGGTGAGGTAGTTGCCGTTTTCGTCGCGGGCGAAATCACCGTTTTTGTCGTATTTGAGCCTTTCGAAGAGCGAATTATACTTGCCGAGACCTCGGTCGTACATATCTTTGTAGGTTTTGATGCCCGTTTTTTCGCCATACGTTCCGTCCATCAGCGAAAGGTCGTTATCGCCCGCAGTCACGCCGTTCCACGCCTGTCCAGTCGTTTCGAAATTGCCAAAATTCTTGTAGGCGAGGGTGAAATTGTCGGCGATGTAGCGCAGCGAGGCGTAGTATGAGCCCGACCGCCCGCCCGTGCCGTGGATGTAGCCGTCGGTGTTGGTTTCGTGATAGGCACCGTCGAGCAGCCAATGGTTCCAGAGAATGCCCGTCGAAAACGAAGCACCGACGTGGTAAGTGTTGTACGAGCCGACGCTCGCCGTCAGTTCCGCCGACGGCTTCGTGTCGGGCGATTTCGAGGCCAGAGCCACCGTTCCGCCGAAGGCTCCGTCGCCATTCGTCGAGGCGCCCACGCCGCGCTGAATCTGCACCGAACCGAGCAGCGACGCATAACTGTTCATATTCGCCCAAAAAACGCATTGGTCCTCAGGCGAATTGAGCGGCACACCATCGAGCGTCACGTTGATGCGCGAGTCGCCTGCGCCGCGAATGCGCAGATAGGTCGTGCCCGTGCCGAGTCCGTTCTCGCTCCACGCCAGCACGCCCGGTGTCTGCGAAAAGAGCAGGGGCAGTTCGCGTCCCGTCGTCGAGAACGCCTGCAACTCCTTTTTCTGGATGTTTGCCACGGCGTAGGGCGCGTTTTTCTGTGCCCGAACACCCTGCACAACCACCTCGTGCAACTCTTCGACGGCGGTCGTGTCTGTTTCCGAAACGACACGAAGGTTCGAGGCCGAAATCTGCAAGGAAATCGCCGTCAAAGCCATTAAAAATACCTGTTTTTTCATTGTTTTTACTCCTTATTTTACGCAATAAGGGGCAGAAGAAGTCCAGTTTCCTACGCAGGCATTACCCTGTTCAGGTCAGAGGGTATCATCTCAGCCGATTCTCATGTCTGAAAAAATCAGCACCCCTTAATCCGCATTCTGCGAATCGGGGGCAAAGGTACAAAAAAAATGCGAACCTTTGCAAGAGATTCGCATTTTTTTGCAGGGAAGACCCTCAAATTTCCATCAAAATCTGAACGATGCGCTCCGCTGTGCGACCGTCCCAGCGGTCGGGTAGAGCGCTGTCCTTCCATTCGCCACGCACCATTTTCGCCGTCATTTCGCCGAGCAGAGCGGCATCCTCGCCAACGAGTTCATTCGTGCCGATTTTCACCGTTTCGATGTGCTCGGTGTAGCTGTTGAGCGTGATGCAGGGCACACCGTTGAAAGTGGCTTCCTCGGCGACGTTGCCCGAATCGGTGATGATGCCGCGAGCGTTGGCGGTGAGCCAGCCAAATTCGAGGTAGGAGAGGGGAGGAGCCCCCACCAAACCTCCCCCCATAGGGGAGGCTTCTTGTAAAAAGCCCATTTCCTGAATCGTTTCCTTCGCTTTTCCGCGCAACGGCGCGATAATTGGCATTCCACCGGCATTTTCAATCATCGCCTCAATCATTCGACGCAGGTTTTCGCGGTCGGCCAACAACGCCTTGCGATTGAGCGTGAATACGAGGTAGTTGCCTGCCTGCAGTTCGAGTCCCGACGGGGCTTTCAGTCGATTGCGATTGAAGCGCAGCGTGTCCATCAGGATGTTGCCGACGGTGTAGATCTTCGAGAGTTCGGCACCTTCGCGTGTGGCATTCGAGTTTGCGCCCATTCCGGCGGTGAAAAGCAGGTCGGAAAGACCGTCGATGACGAGACGGTTGATTTCCTTCGGCATTTTGATGTCGAACGAGCGTGTTCCGGCCACGATGTGCGCCAGTTTGATACCCTGTTTCTTTGTGACAATCGCCGCCGCCATCGTCGAGGCGAGGTCATCGACGACAATCACCACGTTGGTCGGGTTCGACTGCAGATAACGCTCGAAGGCCGACATCACCTGCCCTGTGAGTTCGTTGAGATTCTCGCAGGTCACGCCGAGAAACACCTGCGGTGGTGCGATTTGCAGGTCGTCGAACAGCGACGGTTCGAGTGTCGGGTCGTCTTCCGCCCCCGTATAAACAAGGGTGTAGCCGATGTAGCGACCATGCGAACGAGCGTTTTCAATCGCCCGAATCACCGGCGCCACCTTGATGAAGTTCGGGCGAGCGCCCGCTACGATACAAATATTCATAGGATGTTGTTTTTTTGACGGTGCAAAAATAGAAAAAATGTCCGATAGTGACAAATGTTTTGCGAAAAATGATAGCCTTTGCAGTCAATCAATGATAAGAAAAATACCGAAAATTCTGATAGAATAGTGGCTATTTCTTCAGTTGCGACTTGTCGATAACCACGAAAATCGTATCAACAATCTGACCTTTCCTTTCGCCTTTCATATTTTTCAAAGGGTTGGCAAAGTCTTTGTCAAGAATGGTCACATCATCGACAAAATAGTCAGAACGGCCACGGTTCCCAAACCAGTTCCATCCCATCACCTTGTGATATTTTACCTTGATTTTCCAACCTTCAATCTGTGCTTGATAGAGTAAATCAACAAGATGTTGTTGGTCGGTTCGGTCGTTGTCAAGCGAAAAGGTGAATGGCTCACCGGCGGTGTTCATACCAGTTTGTGTAAGATTCAACCTTCCGTCCCAAGAATTCCAGATGAGTCCCGATTCGGCAAACTCGATGACGGTACCGACTTTTTCACCACGCGAATAGTTTTCGGAACAAGCCATAAAGAGTATGCTGACGGCAGCCAGCATACTCCATTTCGCGATTGATAATTTTATCATAGTTATCCGTTTTTGAACATTTCCTTGATGCCTCCGATGGAACCGAGCACGCCCGTGGCCTCGAAGGGCAGATAGACGGTCTTCGTCTGGTCGTTGTGGGCGAGTTCTTCCATCATCGAGATGTACTTCTGGGCGATGAGGTAGTTGGCAGGGTTGGTCGATTGACCGACAGCCTCGGTGACAAGTTCGATGGCCTTTGCCTCGGCCTCGGCCTTGCGGATGCGAGCCTGTGCTTCACCCTCGGCACGCAGGATTTCCTGTTGCTTGGCGGCTTCGGCGCGATTGATCGTAGCGGCCTTTTCACCCTCCGACTGCAGAATCTGCGACTGCTTGTCACCTTCCGACGTCAGAATGGCGGCACGTTTGTTACGCTCGGCCTGCATCTGCTTCTCCATCGCGTTGAGCACCGACGACGGCGGAATAATATCCTGCAATTCGACGCGGTTCACCTTCACGCCCCACTTGTCGGTGGCATCGTCGAGCACGGCACGCAGTTTCGTGTTAATCGTGTCGCGCGAGGTCAGCGTCTGGTCGAGTTCGAGTTCACCGATGATGTTACGCAGGGTTGTCTGCGTCAGTTTCTCGATGGCATTCGGCAGGTTTGAAATCTCATAGACGGCCTTGAACGGATCGACAATCTGGAAATACAGCAGGGCGTTGATTTCCATCTGGATGTTATCCTTCGTAATCACGTTCTGGCGGTCGAAGTCATAGACTTGTTCGCGCAGGTCGATGGTGTCGCTGTAAACGTAGCGTCCGCGCTGGAGCACGACAATCTGCTTGGCGCGGTCGATGAAGGGGATAATCACGTTGATACCGGGGTTCAGCGTGGCGTAGTAGCGGCCCAGACGCTCGATAATCTTTGTTTCACTCTGCGGAATGATGACGAGCGCCATCTTCACGAAAATAATTACCAAAATTGCGATGGCAATCAGTACATAACTCATAATGTCCATAGTTCTTGAATTTTAAATTGTTAATTGATAATTGTTAATTGTTGAATGGTTGTTTTGATTTCAACAGGTCGCGCCATTTGTCAATCGTCGATTAGTTCCACGGTGATAATCGTGCTCTCGCGATCGATGACGCGGACGTTTGTGCCGACGGGAATGGCCTCGTCGCCTTTCGTCACGGCTTTCCACACGTCGCCGTCGATTTGCACGCGACCGAAGCCGTCGGCCTCAATCGGCTCCACGACCCGACCCTTGCGCCCCAGAAGCGCGTCGGCGTTACTCACTCGGTTTTCGTCGTTGCGATGCAGGTAGCGCAGCGCAAACGGACGCACCAAAAACAAACTCACCAACGTGAACACGGCGAAAACGCCCAGTTGCACGTAGAATCCGGCACCGAAAGCCGCGCTTGTGGCGGCGAAAGCGGCACCGATGGAGAAGCAGAGGATGAAGAAATCGCCTGCCGTGAGCTCCAGAATCAGGCAGACGACGGCTATCACCGCCCACATCTGCCAAAGGTGTTGTGATAAGTACTCAATCATAATGATAAAATATTAATTGTTAATTGTTAATTGTATTACATTCCCAACACAAAGTCGTCCCAGTCTTTCGACGAGCCTTTCACGCCGAACACTTTCTGGTAGAGTCGGCTGCGCGTCGATGCCACGCTCTCCTTCGAGTGGGCCGTGAGTGTGGCGATGTCTTTCGGTTGCAACCGAATTTTCACCAAAAGGCTCACGTGGTAGTCCTGTTCGCTCATCCGATAGAGGCCGTAGAGCCGCTCAGTGAAGCCCGTATAGACCGAATTGACCACCTGTTCCAAGTGTCGCCACTCGTCGTTGCCCATACAGTCGCCGCTGTCGAGCAGTCGCTGGATGTGGCCGTAGATGTCGCTGCCGAAGATGACGCTCTCGGCCTGACTGCGCTTTTCGCTCTCGAGTTCGGCCATTCGGTTGGTGTAGTCCAGCCGCGTCTTTTTCTCCTCCAGTTCCAACTTCAACACCGAATTTTCGTCGCCCAACTTTCGGATGAGCGCCTCCAACTCCGCGATTTTCTGGCGGTTTTGGTCGATTCCCTCCCGACTTTGCGCCTGTTGCTCCTCCTGCATCGCGCGAACCTTATTCAGTCGTTCTTGCAGGTCGAGCACCTTTCGCCGGCTGTTCTGCACCGTCAGCACAAACAGTAGCACGTAACTTGCTGCAACAATCAGCAGCAACAGCCATTCTCGTTGGGTTAGGATTTCGTTCATTTTTTCGATTTTGATTGATTTTCGATGCAAAGATAGCACTAAAAAATCACATTTGCAAGAAAAATGGTTTGCAATAATTCGCAATCGTTTCAGCGGTTCGCAAAAGTTAAAATATACGCCTAAATTTGGCCTTTCGGATATGAAAAACGAAAAAAATCGGACCAGAATCGACCGAAAACACAAAAAAATCGTAACTTTGCAAACAATTATCGACAAAATCGGCTTTTCATGCAAGAAAGACATCAAAACAGAAAGCAGTATTTCAACGAATTGGCCAACACCTCAAGGGCGTTCTATATCGACTATCTACGACCAGAAATCGAGATTTCAGAGCAGACACGCGTGTTGGAAATCGGTTGTGGCGAAGGCGGAAACCTGTTGCCCTTTGCCGAAATCGGCTGTCAGGTGACGGGCATCGACCTCAGTGAGACGCGCATTGCGCAGGCACGCGAATTTTTCGCCGAGGCAGGACAGAAAGCCACGTTTCTCAGCCAGAATTTCATTCTCGCCGAGAAACCTGCGACCGACGACGAGCGCTTCGACCTCATCCTCATCCACGATGTCATTGAACACATCGAAAAACCTTACAAACGCGAGTTTTTCGAGCATATCCGACCGTTTTTGAAGCCCAACGGACTGATTTTCTTCGGTTTTCCGGCGTGGCAGATGCCTTTCGGTGGTCATCAGCAGATTTGTCGCGGTCTGGCAGGGAAACTTCCCTTTATCCATCTGTTGCCGAACCCGCTTTACAAGGCGATTGTCAGGGCTTGCGGCAATGGCGACAACTGCGTCAATGAACTGCTGAACATCAAACGGGCGCGAATGTCGATTGAGCACTTCGAACGGCTGTGCCGCGATGGTGGCTACACGCTGCAGCGGCGCACGCTCTGGTTCATCAATCCCCACTATCAACAGAAGTTCGGTCTCACGCCGCGCCGCCTCAATGCTTTTTTGTCGAGTCTGAAATACCTCAGAAATTTCTATACGACATCGGCTTTCTACCTGCTCCGACCGTAACCCGTTTGGCTGAATCGAATTTTTGAAGAAAAAACACTGCCATTTCGTCGCTCGAAGGTGACAAAATGGCGGTTTTTCGTGGTTGGCGCAAGGTTTGAGAGTTGAGAGTTGATAGTTGACAGTTAATAATTAAAATATAAAAAGGAGGAAAAAATGATGACTTTAGACAAATTTACCATCAAGGCGCAAGAGGCTGTGCAGGCGGCTGCAGGGCGTGCGCAAACGGCTGGACAGCAGGCCATCGAGCCCGTTCACCTGCTCTACGGCGTGATGCAGAAAGCCAAGGACGTGACCGACTACCTGTTCGGCAAGTCGGGCGTGAACGTGCGGCAGTTGGAACAACTCGTCGAGGGCGAAATCGCCCATTTGCCGCGTGTGCAGGGCGGTGAACCGTATTTTTCGAATGCGGCTTCGCAGGTCTTGCAAAAAGCCATCGACGAAGCCCAGAAAATGGGCGATGAATTCGTTTCGGTGGAGCCGATGCTGTTGGCATTGCTCAGTGTGAACAGTACGGCGAGCCGCATTATGAAAGACGCGGGCATCGCCGAGAAGACGCTTCAGCAGGCCATCGGCGAACTGCGGCAGGGTCAGAAGGTGCAGTCGATGAGTGGCGACGAGAATTTCCAAGCCCTCTCGAAATACGCGAAAAACCTCGTCGATGATGCTCGGAAGGGCAAACTCGACCCTGTCATCGGGCGCGACGACGAGATTCGCCGTGTGTTGCAAATCCTGTCGCGACGCACGAAAAACAACCCGATTCTCATCGGTGAACCGGGCACGGGTAAGACAGCCATTGTCGAGGGTTTGGCACAGCGAATCGTGCGCGGCGACGTACCCGAAAACCTGAAAAACAAGCAACTTTTCTCGCTCGATATGGGTGCGCTGTTGGCTGGAGCGAAGTACAAGGGCGAGTTCGAGGAGCGACTCAAAGGCGTGGTGAAGGAAGTGACGCAGTCCGAGGGTGAAATCATCCTCTTCATCGACGAAATCCACACGCTTGTCGGGGCTGGCGGCGGTGAGGGCGCGATGGACGCGGCCAACATTCTGAAACCGGCACTGGCGCGAGGCGAACTGCGTGCCATCGGTGCCACAACGCTCAACGAATACCAGAAATATTTCGAGAAAGACAAGGCACTCGAACGCCGTTTCCAGACGGTGATGGTCGATGAACCCGATGAACTGTCGGCCATTTCGATTCTTCGTGGTCTGAAAGAGCGTTACGAAAACCACCACAAAGTGCGGATTCAGGACGATGCGTGCATCGCTGCCGTGAAACTCTCGGAACGCTATATTTCCGAGCGATTCCTGCCCGACAAAGCCATCGATTTGATGGACGAGGCCGCCGCCAAACTGCGGATGGAGCGCGATTCGGTGCCCGAGGAACTCGACGAAATTATGCGAAAAAGGGCTCAACTGGAGATCGAAAGGGAGAGTATTCGACGTGAAGCTCCGAATACACTCAACTCTTCACACTCCACGAAAATCGAGCAATTGGAGAAGCAAATCGCCGAACTTCGTGAACAGGAAATGCAGATGCGGGCACAGTGGGAGAGCGAAAAAACGCTTTCCGACAAATATCAGCAGGTGAAGGAGGAAATCGAACAGCTGAAATTCGAGGCCGAGCGTACCGAGCGCGAAGGCAACTACGGTCGGGTGGCGGAGATTCGCTACGGCCTGCTCAAACAAAAGAACGAAGAACTGAATAACATTATGGCGCAACAGAAAGCCTCCCCCACGGGTGGAGGTTTGGAAGGGTCCGTCACCGCCGACGACATCGCCGAGGTTGTGTCGCGTTGGACGGGTATTCCCGTGACGCGGATGTTGCAGAGCGAAAAGGAAAAACTGCTGCATTTGGAAGACGAACTCCATCGCCGCGTCGTCGGGCAGGACGAGGCCATTCAGGCCGTCAGCGACGCCGTCAGACGCTCCCGTGCCGGTCTGCAAGACCCGAAACGACCCATCGCCTCGTTCATTTTCCTCGGTACGACGGGCGTCGGCAAAACCGAGTTGGCGAAGGCTTTGGCCGAATATCTTTTCAACGACGAAACGATGATGACGCGCATCGATATGTCAGAATATCAAGAGAAGCACACCGTCAGCCGACTCGTCGGTGCGCCTCCGGGCTACGTGGGCTACGACGAAGGCGGACAACTCACCGAGGCCGTGCGCCGCAAGCCGTATTCGGTGCTACTCTTCGACGAAATCGAAAAAGCCCATCCCGACGTGTTCAACGTGCTGTTGCAGGTGCTCGACGACGGTCGCCTGACCGACAACAAGGGTCGCACCGCCAATTTCAAGAATACGCTGATTATTATGACGTCGAACGCCACACGCGAACAACTTTCCGTGCTGATGCGTCCCGAATTCCTCAACCGAATCGACGAAATCATCACCTTCCAGCCACTGACGCGCGAACAAATCTCCGCCATCGTCACGCTGCAAATGGAAAAAGTACGCGAAATGCTTGCGCCGCAGGGCTTCCAACTCGAATGGACACCGCAGGCCATCAACTACCTGGCAGAAGTCGGCTACGACCCGCAGTTTGGTGCCCGTCCCGTGAAACGCGCCATTCAGCAGTACGTGCTCAACGAACTCTCGAAGCGCCTACTTGCCGAGGAAGTCAGCCGCGAAAAACCCGTCATTATCGACGAGTTCGGCGATGGGTTGGTGTTTCGGAACTAAGCAATTAGGATTGTTTCAGGACGAATCAACAACGAATCGGAAACTCCCTGCGCTCGAAACGGTGCAGGGAGTTTTTTGTCAAACCAACTCGCCGTTCAATGTCGCAACTGCTCCAGATACTCGATGTTGAGCAGGTCGAGTTCGTCAGCAACACGTTCCCAGACGAGCCTTGTCGTGTCAGACTGTTCCAACGACATTCGATAAACGCCGCAGAAGACGAAACCTGTGTCCACAAGGTTTTTCATAAAAGTGATGATGAGGCGCTTGCTCTCTTTTTCAATGTCGTAACGCTCACGATTGAACACGGCCTCCATTTCTGCTGAGAAATAATCACTACGCCAGCGTTCGAAGCGCAAGGGCAGCAGGTCGGCGGTGTCGCCCTCGTTGCCCCAATTCGGATGCTGATACTCTCCGCCGAAAACGATGATGTTGTGATGGTGGGGTAGCGGTTGGCTCCACGGACGGTTGTGGGTTTCGGTGATGCCGAAGAGTTTCAGGTATGATTCGTAGGTTGGGAAGCGCTCACCCTTTCGCAAGACATAGGAATCGTGGTTTTTCTGGGTCGGGCGCAACAGCGAATAGATGCCGCCGCCAATCATCAACAGCAATAAACCGATGATGACATACAATAAATATGGTTTTTTCGCGCCTTCCTCGTTCTGCGCAATCGGTTCAGCCTCGTTCTGCACAATCGGTTCAGCCTCGCTCTCGCTGTTCGGTTCCGATTCGTTGTCCGTATTCTCTCTACAAAAAGCCGCAAAGTCAGAAAAACCCAGATAGCGTGCCACAATGTCGAGCGTTGCTTTTCTCGGTTCCACACCTTGTCGATATCCCCAGAGTCGCATCAGCGTCGAGTCGCTCAGCAGTTCGTGGGTCCGTTCCAGAATTTGCTCTGAAAGCCATTTGAAGTCCGATGCCGCCGTGAGCGTTCTTCCAGTTTCGCGCTCCACGGCCTCACATAGTTTCCTATAGTCTTTTTGATTCATATTTTATAACATTTTCGGTGCAAAGTTACCAAAAATTCACCACAACTTGATGATTTCTTTGCCAAAAAATCGCATAAATATCATCATTTTAAGCATTTGGCGCGAAATGACAAAGAATGACACGAAATGACACGGAAAGTCAGGGCAAATGACACAGATAAAGTTTGGAGAATGGGAGAAAGTGGGGTAATTTTGCGGTGTCTAATTAAATAATTAATGTCTAATTAAAAACTTATAGATTATGTATTCAGAAAAACTCGAAACAATGATTAAGTCTGTAATTGCAGACGGATGGTTTTCTCTTAAGGAGCGGGAAGTTCTGCATAGATTAGCAGAACAAGAAGGTGTTGATGCAGACGAAATCGATGTCTATGTAGAAGGACTGCTTTCAGAAATGCAAAACGATAAAAAATCAAAACAAAAGCACCAGAATAACGATGTCGATCTCTCATTATTTGTTAAAGAAGTATCTAACGATTATATGCGCCCTGTTTATTATAGGCTTAAAAGAACATTTCTGCAAGAAAACCTAGATTATGGTAAATATGGTGTTCAAAATTTTCAAATATCCTTTATTGATACTGTTCATTTCAACCAGGAAAATTATCATGAATGGGCTAGAAGTAGCCGTATAGGATTAGGACTTCTTTTAAGCACAAGCAGCCATAAAAGTTTTTGGTATTATAGGATTGAATTTTTGGCTGATGGTAAAGAACTATTAACCTTAGAAGGTGATAGTAGTTATTGGCATTCGTTCTTAGATCAAAACATTAATGGCGAATTAGCAAAAACTTGTGCATATAAAATTGATGAAGAACAATTAAAAGTTTTATGTGATGCTCATAATATTACTATTCGCTATAATGATAAAACAACTCCCGAATATAATCATATTGAATTGAATAATATACCTCTTCCAGGTTTTGAATATTATTGTCAATATTTTTACAATTTGAGAGTTGACAAAACTGCATATCAAGATGCAGGTAAATTAGAGGAGCAATTTTTGATAGAAAGTGCAGAGGCATCAGAAAAAGAAGAGAAGAATAGGATGTCGAGGAAAGAAAAAGAGCAAAAATATGCAGGATTGTTGAGCGGTCCATTTAAAATTTTCAAAAAAATAGCACCAACACCCAATTATATAAAGCAGTTTCTCCATGAAAGAGATAACGTGATAATTTCTCATGCTGAAGGCAAATTATTTTTTAAAAAGAAAGATGGGGACAAAGAAAAAAATGGTTATTTAAGTCTGCACTCTTTGACTCCTAATGGTGAAAAACCAATTTTCTATTTAGGAATGACTTTCACAGATGGGTATAGAAAACTTGAAGATTGTTCAATTTTAAAACTTATTGTTGATTTTGAAAATAAATTATTAAGTCCAGTAACGACTGACAAAGAACATTTAAACAAAAAAAGCAAATATCATGGAGATAGTTTTAACTTTTTTGAATGTCCAAATGAGGTGCTGCAACAGATTCTTCAGACGAAAAATGATATAACTATTGAGATATCTTTATATGATAAATATACTTATAATTATGTAACTAAAAAAACTATTATGGGGCGTCCTATAACAAAGGGTTTGGAAAAATTGCTTTCAATTTTTGGTATCATGAGTTCTCCGATTCCAACAGATTGGAAAGATGCCTATAAGGCTATCACCGATGAAACGGTATTAGAAAATTGGAGAAAGGAACGAAATAAATAGGCAACTTTTAGAATAATTTAGGAGGAAACCGAAAATCCTTAAAAGAGTAGGTGTTTTTAAAAATAATATTATTATGCCAACATTCACATGTGTCTTAAAAGAAGACAGAGCTGGAATGAAGAAGGGCACAACCATTCAAGTGTCCACGAGTTTGAGTAGTTGTGATTCTCACAAAATCAAGGAAGTTCTCGAACGCCAGTTTGGGAAAAAAGCTGCAGAAGCTAACCATCAATGCTATTGGGAAATTACGCGCAATTAAAATGGAGGGGCAGTGCCCCTCCATCATTGTTACATTTTTTATGATTGATTTTGTTTTAAACCTCACGATGTAGAGTAATCGCAAAAGAGGTGTAAGAAGTATGTTTTTTATTAAAGCATTGAGTAAGATGAAATCGTTAGAACTTGAACAGAACAAATTCGCGAGAATAATATTAAACCTTTACAGTGTATGGTGGAAATGCTATGGAGACAAGTTCAAAAATAACAAGGACTATCCATTGCTGCAAAGAGAGTATGCAGAAAAAAGTCAACAAAATAAAATTAAGTGTGACAGAGAATCCATTCCGTATATAGAAATCACTCCGTTATATAGAAAAGCTTCGGGAGGATTGTTATTTGTGAATTGTAATCCGTCAGGAACAGATTATAATTATTACAAGGACAAAAACAGTAAAACTCCGACTGACTGCCTCTACTATGAAAATCCGAATAATAGATACTTTACGGAGGTTGAGCGGTTTGCAAAAAATGTTGGCGGTGATGATTTTGAAAACTTCGCGATGATAGATGTTTTTCCTATCGTTATCCAAAATCAAGACAATTTGAAGAGAGCCTTTACAAAAAGCATTAAGGAAAATAATAGCGGAATGGGAGAAGCTTTTAAATGTTTAATAAATATTTTTCTTAAGATTGTTGTAATAATCGAACCCAAAATTGTGGTTGTTACGAATGCTTTTGTTAAAAATTTGATTACGAATGATTTTAAAAACCTTGGTTTAGTGGAGATAAATGCTGATGACGAAAATGTGTGTTATAATGTAAAAATTAAAAAAAAGAATGGATACTTTGAAACGACCGTTTTTTGTGGTGGAATGATAGCTGGCGGACACCAGATGGACACCGAAAGCAAGAAACGATTAGTGCGTGATGTGAAGCGTTTTTTTTGTAAAATAGTACAAAGATTTTCTTCAAAAAACCATTCATTGAATTATCCTCATTAAAGTGACTATATTACAGCAGTGTTTAATCAATTAAAAGTTATTTAATGGAAACAAAAGACAACATCATCTATTTCGAGTCAGACCAAGAGTTTGAAGATTTTTGCGTGGCTCCCTATGCTGAGGTTAAGCAATCGGAGGGTGGCCCCTTGTATATTGATGGCGATTATTCCGACCTTTACAAAGAGGCGATTGAAATGGGAACGAAGTTCATTATCAAAGATGAGAACTCCGTTGTTGAAAAGCGGGGGTGCGTCGCGAAACGGGTTCCTGTTCTTGGCACAAGACGTGACACGCTCATTCAGTTGAAAGTTCAGAATCTTGAACCTTATTTTGAAGATCTCTAAAACGTTAAGCTTATGGAAGTTGTCGCTATCATTGTCATTGTTATTATTGCCCTTTTGCTGTTTAGCTTTCTCGGTTGGGGGCTGAAGATTTTCGGTCGGGTTTTTGAATTTCTGGGTAAAGGTTGCTCGACCAGTTTTGGATGCCTTTTCTGGGTATTAGTGGCTATCGTGTTCCTCATAGGATTAGCAGCATAAAAAGTTCGGCATAATTTTTTTGGCAATTTAATATATTTTAAATGAGGTGTGTCGAATTTTGGCAGAAAATTTTTTATATTTGCAAGGTAAAATCGAATCATACTAATCTTCACTTAAAAAATACAATTATGATTATTGTTTCTGAGATTCAAAGATTCAATGGTGATAAACGACTTAACAAGCTGAATTTCTTGTATGAAAGGAATTCTTTCTTGGATAGCCTTTCTATATCCCGTCGTGAAATATCTCACAGTTCATTCCTCGCAGATTTACTGAAAGAGGATTCTTTCCATGAGTTGGGCTCATTGCCGTTGCAACTATTTCTCGAAACGGTGCTCCGACGAGCTATCATGCAGAATACGCGTCTGGTGGAAAAGCCGTGTAAAGAAGTGATGTTTCCTTCACTCAAAAGCGCTATTCTATCACGTAGCCTTTCACTTTCAGATATTGATGTTCAGACAGAAGTGTGGTTTCGTGATAAAAATGACAATAGTGGCCGTGTTGATATCATGGTTTCCTGCCGCACAAAGCCCCTGCCAAGGGAAAACGGAAAAGATGTGGAATTCCTGAATATCATCATTGAGAATAAGATCTATGCCAAAGAGCAGGACCGTCAGACTGATAAGTATTACAATCATTTCAATGCTTTCCTAAAGAACAATGCATCGGATAAGGTGGATGTTTCTACGCGCAAGGCTGGCCCTCGTGCTCTTTACAACCTCTATGTCTATTTGACTCCGGCCTCACCTGCTGAGATTGACCAACTCAAACAACCAGAAAGTAACTGTAAAGAATGTGTGCAGATTTGCTATCAAGACTTACTCGATTATGTCATTGATCCGTTGCTCGATTCTCCTAACTTGTCTGCTCGCGGTCGTTTTTATTTAGAGGAATATCGGCGCTCTTTAGGCGTGTCGTTCGACAAGATAGAAGTAAACGGCAGAAAACTACTTACAGGGAAAACAACGATAATGGCTATTGGCAATAAAGAAAGTGAAGAGCTATGCCAATTCTGGAAAGACCACCATGATTTGCTCACAGCTGCCGTTAATGAAAAAAATAGTTCTGATGATGATGAAGACGATGATGATTCGAGCAAGCGCACCTTGTATGAATATAAAGGTCAGCCATTCAGTATGGGGCGTCTCGTCCAGGCAGTGATCATCGATCACCTGCCAGAGTATAAAGTGGCAGAATTGAATGATTTGTTCAAAGGTATCGTTGGGAATATTGTAACCATTCAGGTTAAAGCTGCTTATTTCGAGAAGATATGCGACGTTCGGACAAAAGACTTGTGCGCCGTCTGTATCTTCAAACAGTGGAGTGAGAAAGGACCATATAAATTCTCGGATTTCTGTAAAAAAGCCAAGGAGTTAGGGTGGTATGAAATGAAGGAATTCAAAAAAACTGTCCTGTCTCCAGAGGAATCTATGATTCTTGTTGATTTCTATAACAAGCACGAGAAGCTGATAACCACAATGATGGAGGTCATTCGTCGTTCTTCCTATTCAGATTTTAGCGAGAGAGTGGAAGCTCTCATGAGACGAACAGTAAGCCACCGCGACAGGACGACTTATTCGGTAACACTCCATTCCAATAATAGGACTCAACGGAAACTTTCAAGAGGAAAGCTGGTGTTGGCGGTCCTCCATGATTATATCTCTCAAGAAGATTGTACAAAGGAAAAGCTCTTGTCTTCCTTTAACCTTCCCAAGAATGCCTTGAAAGAATGTAATAAAGAGAACAAAAAAGGCATGTCAGGTTTCTTTGCCAATGAGTCTGAGTGGCTCAAACTGGAAGATGGAGATTACATGGTCGCCATTGGATGGAAAGCCAAAGACCTCAAAAACTTCATCGAGGCTGCTTCTGCATTGTTGTATGACATAAACAGCAGTGATCAGGAGAACAAATAAATTACGGGCAATATGGACAAATAAAAGTGGCTGATAACTTCGAAATCACTTTTTCAAACATCAAAAAAATGGTTTTATTATGAGAAATGAAGAAATTATTGGCTTAGCCAAAGAAATTGAGAAACAAAAAAGTAAGGCAAAACACCAGAATCCTTACAATGTGTTTACCGCATGGGGAATGAGTGAAAACGACCATACGAAGTTGCTACTGGCATTACTTCGTTACCAAGACTCGGCTGGACGCTACCCTCTGCTGAATTGTTTTTTGAACAGATTCACAAAAGGTCGCGGCAAAATGATTCACTATCAGAACCCTTCGGATGTCAGCATTCGCTTCAATCCACGTTATGACAAGGACGATCAACTCAGTTTTATTGATGGGCTCATCATGTTTACCGCACAAGGAAAGCGAATAGCCATCATCATGGAGAACAAGATTTTTGATGCTCCCGACCAGAAGGATCAAATACGCCGATATATCACCCACATGACAACTGAAGAGCATATCGCATTGGAAAATGTATGGGTGTTATATGTTACAGGAACTGGCACTAAGGAAATTGACGAATGCAGCTATCATCCAAATAACGAGGACGAAGCAACTAACATTGGTCGACGTTTTGTTACTCTTTCTTATTGCGGTGATATCATAGAATGGCTGAAGCAGGATGTCCTTGAACGTCGCATTTATCCAGAATCACTGACAAGCGTAGTCCGTGCTTATGTGGAGTCTTTGGAAAAAGATGTTTTGAACGAAGACGCGATCAATACATGGCAGAAGAATCTGTTGTGCAAAACCTTGATTGGACACCACAATGTGAATAAAATGACTGATCAAGATTTCGACCGTCTCTATTCTTTCCGCGATTCCGTACAAGAGGTACGCAAAGAAATGTCTAATAATGAAAAAGACACGATTGCTGTTTGCAACCTTTATGGTGTAATAAGGGATCTTATCGGTGATGTTGAACAGAAGTTCTTTGGTGAATTTGAAAGAATCAGTACAGAGATTCTGAACAACTGGTGGAAGAGAGAAGTGAAAAAACTGAAGGGAGCACAATGGATTGCCAAGCATCGTGGCCTGCGTAGCGATAAGGGATTTGTACAGATAGGTCTGTCCGCAGAATGGGGTACGGCTCATTTGGAATGGATTCCCATCAGTGCAAAAAGAATGTGCCTCGGAAATGAATATCAATTGGAATTGCATATTGAAAACGACAAGGCTCTTGCTGACAAATGGCGCAAGGAACTGAATAGCAATGCCATTTTGCTGCCAGCAAATAACTGCGAAAAAGTAAAAGCTGGCACCAGCAGGCTGCTTCGCTATAAGTTTCAGACTTCAAAACCAATTGCGAAGATGAGCAAAAAGGAATTGACAGATTTCCTAACTGAAGTTTATACCAAAGAATTGAATTATTGCTGCAGAATGCTTGTTGAGCAATATGGTAAATACTATCAATAAATAGAATTAAGACACATCATTATGAAGAAAACAGATTCTTTCGTAAAAAAAGTCTTGGATTTACAAAAGACCACCGCTTATCAGAAGTTGAATGCGTATTATGGACAGAGTACGGTTTTTAATGTGTTGGGCATTGAGCGTAGCGAGAATCGCCATAGTGCCTTTCTTGAATGGTTGTTAAACCCTAAATCGTCTCATGGGCTGAACGACTCTCCCCTGAAAAAGTTCTTGGCCCTTGTTGCTGCTCATGCGACCGACGATGAAAAGTGTTATTTCAATCAGGTACATGAACGCCTTATTTCTGGTGATTATACGCTACAGGTGGAGAGCATCAAGACAGAACAGTCAATCATCGGACTGGCTAATGGCAAGACTGATGATTTCAAAAATGTAGTTGAAAAAAATGATAATGGTTCATTCAAGAAAGATGCCAATAATCGCTTCGATATTTGGATGCTATTGAATGTCACCTTTACAGATGAGAATGATCAAGAACAGCATTGGTGCTTGCCTGTAGTCATCGAGAACAAGATATACAGTACAGAAAGTAATGCCAATGACCCGGAAAAGGCGCAGACGGTTCGCTACCACAGGGCTGTCAATATTCTGAAAAACCTGGTGTGTTCTACCAATTATTGCCAACCGCTGTTAGTCTTCCTTACTCCGTCTGGGGCAAAGGCTCCAACTCACAATGCTTTCGTCCATCTCACCTACCAAGAGCTGCTCGACCATGTGATACAGCCTTGTGCCATCCTCTTGGCTTTGCAAGGAACATCAGAAGACGTAAAGGTTTTGATGGATGGATATGTGCGAAATCTCAGTTGCCCATCAAACAAAGATGGAGAGGCATCTAAGGACTATTCGATTCTTGCTATCGCTGATACAGAGAGTAAAGACTTACAGTCTATCTTCGAGTCGCAGGCATTCCAGACGGCACTCTGTGCCATTTATCCTAAGGAAGCACAAATGTTGCTGGGAGAGGGCTATAAGGCAGAAGAAGCATCTCCTTTGCAGGAACAATTTTGGAACTCCAATGAAGATTTGTTTAAAATCGTTCTTTTCAATCAGTTCATGAGCGATGATGATAAATTAAAGTGTGTAAATAGAATCATCAAGGTTAACAATCGTGATAACACTCGTTATTTTGTCGGTCTTGAACAAGGCAAATGGTTGAATGTCGATGGTAAACCTGCATCGAAGAGCGAGGCTTCATTCCTGATTTTCAAGGCATATTGTGAACAGTGGAAAGAAAAGAACGCCGGCGAGGAGCTTGACATAGCAAAACTAAGAGATGCATTCAAGGGAGATATTAACTCTTACTATCACAACCGTTTTCTCAAACACCTTTTCTACGACTTTGAGGAAGATGTAACAGTGGATGTTGAAGGAAGTAAACATTTCGGCTTTGAAATTTGTCCCGAAAGCGATGCCTGGGATTTCTATTGGGACGATGAACATGTTCTGCCTAATGTGAAAGGTCAGGTGCGTAGCGTGAAGATGTGGCGCAAGGACGACTTCGATAGACTAGTGAAGATAGCCCAAGAGTGTGGGATTGTTGTTGAGTCAGTTGAATAACAACTATTTTCACATAACGAAAGGGACCTGTCCGTTTGGGCAGGTCCTTTTTTTTTGTCTATATGGGACTATTTGACGATAATTGATTCAAAACGTCAAAAATTATATCCCACGGCAAAACGGCGACTGATATCAAAATATAGTTTTTCGATGCCATAGAGGTTGGGTTTGAATGAGATACAGTCGATGCCGTTTCGAACTCCCTGCCTTTCCATCTTCAAGTCAGAGTAGGGAAAGACACGTTGCATGTACTCGTACTCTTGCGCCACGTCGATGACACAAAGAGCCGTTTCTGGCGTCTTTCCATCGCCAGTGCTGTCGATGGCTTTCAAGAGCAACTCCTCCTGAGGCATCAACACGGTGTAAAAAGTGTCGTCATCGTCGTCATCATCGGGTGCTTCTTCAAAATCCATACAGATGCCTTTCTCCTCCAAACCGAAGACGCCTTCATTAAACAATTCTGCCCAATAGTCCATGCTGAGTTCGTCAGGAATTTCCATCTTGGCGTAATCGTCTGTGAAGGTGTAGCCATACAAATTTGCCCTCATCGTTTCGATGTCGATTTGATTCGGACTTTTAGCCATCAATGCTTTGATGCTTTCGTTGTACTTTCCCTCGTATTCCGAGTAGTCAACTTTCTTCAAAAATCTATTCTTCATCTTTTGTTTTTATTAATGGTTTTGGTTGATTGTATTGTTGTTTCGTTTCAAACAAAATGTTGTCATCCGAATGATTTTTTCAGATACAAAAATAGGAATAATTTTTCATAAATTCAAACGCTTGATGTTTTTTAACATTTTGATGTAGATTTCATAGTTAAATTAAATGAAATTATTGGATTCTTTTCGGAAAATGACTATATTTGCACAATAATCATAGATTTAATGATGAAGAAAAATTCTATCAAAGGAGTCGTTACCATCTTGTTGTTGATGTTGGCGACGACCGTTCAGGCACAGCGGCAGATTTCCTACATTGAGGAGACGAAAAACTGGTACTACGTCTATGACGAGCAGGGGAAGAAGATTTGTGGTCTGTCGCGTGGCAGTGTGGGTGAACTGAAAGGGTGGGGGAGCGACTTTTTCGTGGCGAAGCGCTATTCTTTCTACTACATTTGCGACGCCAAGGGAAAGACGCTGAAGACGATGAATGTCTCTGACGTCGGCGAGATTGTCGGTGTGTCGAACAGTACCATCACCAGCCACAGGGGCAGTTGGATCTACACGTGGAACAAGGCTGGAAAGAAGGTCAGTGCGAGGCCTAAGAAATGAAAGAGTTTTCGATGCGACCCATGACATGAAATGTTAAAAGTAATAACTTTGTTAGTAATAAACTTGTTAGTAACCAATTTATTTCATATCTTTGCGGTCAGAAAACAATGTTTGATCACATGACCATAGAGAATCCTTTTGTCTTTGGCAAGGCTGCCGTAGGAACTTATTTTACCGACAGGGCGGAAGATGCCAAGCGTCTGACGGCCAACCTTATGCATGGAATCAACACGATTCTGATTTCACCACGCCGATGGGGAAAGACTTCGCTGGTGAAGAAAGTCATTTCGGAAATGGACAGAATCGACATGAAGCCAGTTTTTATTGATATTTTCCAATGTAAGTCGGAATATGAGTTTTATCATGCCTTTGCCACGGCAGTCATCAAGCAGACTTCGTCAAAATTTGACGAATGGGTGGAAATAGGTAAAACTTTTCTTGCTAATGTCTCTCCAAAATTTTCATTTGGATCCGACCCGATGAACGATTTTACTCTGTCGTTTGAGTGGAATCCGAAAGACGACACCGAGACTGACATTTTACAACTCCCAGAGAGAATTGCCCAAAAGAAAAATGTTCGTTTGGTGGTTTGTTTGGATGAGTTTCAACAGGTGGCAGATTTCGCCGATTCTGTGAAATTCCAGAAAAAATTGCGTTCGGTCTGGCAGCATCAGCAGAATGTCACCTATTGTATGTTCGGAAGCAAGAAGCATCTGATGGAAAACATATTCAATGACAAAAGTATGCCATTCTATAAGTTTGGCGATATGATGTTTCTCAAGAAAATTCCCACGGAGGAATGGGTGCCTTTTATTTGTGACAAATTCAAGGAAACGGGGAAAACTATTTCTGGGGAACAGGCCGCTAAGATTTGCGAAGTGACGGAGAATTTGTCATCGTATGTGCAGCACCTCGCGTGGGTCGTGTGGTACAAGTCAGACAAAGTTGTGACTGATAAGAATATTGCAGATGCCATCGACGACCTTTTAGAACAGAATAAGGCGTTTTTTCAACGAGAGGTTGAACAACTTTCGGAACTACAGTTCAACTTCCTTCGTGCGCTTGCCAATGGCGTTACAAATGGTTTTAGCCGAAAAGATGTCATTAAAAAATATCGTTTGGAATCGTCTGCTAATGTCCAAGCCATCAAAAAATCTTTGTTGAAAAAAGATCTTATAGATATTGATAGTCAGAACATTACGTTCAATGACTCTCTCTTTAAACAATGGCTAAAACGCCAGAAATTTTATGAATAAAGAAAAATGAAAATACTAATTTTTAATCATCAAACAATATGAACGAACAAGACAAACTGGCGATGGGATTGCCGGAAAATGCGTTTAGAGAGTTGAAACAGGGCGAGCAGTACGAACCGCTGATGGCGCCCGAAGGTAATTATCCCGAGGTGAATGCGTGGTCGGTGACGTGGGGTGTGCTGATGGCAATGCTCTTCTCGGCGGCTGCGGCCTATCTGGGACTGAAGGTCGGACAGGTGTTCGAGGCGGCCATTCCGATTGCAATTATCGCGGTGGGCGTTTCCACAGCGGCAAAACGCTCGAAGGCACTCGGCGAGAACGTCATCATCCAGTCGATAGGTGCGTGTTCGGGTGCAGTGGTGGCTGGAGCGATTTTCACGCTGCCCGCCATCTACATTTCCAGGCGAAATACCCCGAAATGTCGGCTTCGTTCATCAAAATTTTCATTTCGTCGCTCTTAGGCGGCATCATCGGCATTTTGTTCCTGATTCCGTTCAGAAAGTATTTCGTGAGCGAGATGCACGGAAAATACCCATTCCCTGAAGCCACGGCGACGACGCAGGTGCTGGTTTCGGGTGCGAAGGGTGGCGACCAAGCCAAACCGCTGTTGCTGGCGGGAATCGTGGGTGGACTCTACGACTTTTTCGTGGCGACTTTCGGCTGGTGGAACGAGAATTTCACGACACGTGTCGTGGGTTGGGGACAACAGCTGGCCGACAATGCGAAACTCGTTTTCAAGGTGAACACGGGTGCTGCGGTGCTTGGTCTGGGTTATATCATCGGCTTTAAGTATGCGCTGATTATCTGTTTGGGTTCGCTGTCGGTGTGGTGGCTGATTGTACCGGGACTGGCATTGTTCTTCCCCGACACGGTGCTGAACCAATGGGATCCGAGCATTACGACGGCGGTTGGCGATATGTCGCCCGAGGAGATTTTCAAGGCTTACGGCAAATCGATTGGCATCGGTGGCATCGCAATGGCTGGTATCATCGGCATCATCAAGTCGTGGGGTATCATCAAGAGTGCTGTCGGACTGGCTGCGCAGGAGATGAAGGGCGGCAGCAGCGACGTTTCGGCGAATGCGAAGCGCACCGAGAAAGACCTGTCGTTTAAGTTCATCGCCATCGCCTCGATTGTGACGCTGATCATCACGTTCCTTTTCTTCTGGTTTGGTGTGATGGACGGCAACGTCTTCCAAGCACTCGTCGCGATTACGCTCGTGGCGGTCATTGCCTTCCTCTTTACGACCGTCGCCGCCAACGCCATCGCCATCGTCGGCACGAACCCCGTGTCGGGAATGACGCTGATGACGCTGATTCTGGCTTCTGTCGTGATGGTGGGCATCGGTTTGAAAGGCACGAGCGGTATGGTGGCTGCGCTGATTATGGGTGGTGTGGTTTGTACGGCTCTGGCCGTCGCAGGCGCGTTTATCACCGACCTGAAAATCGGTTATTGGCTCGGTACGACGCCGCGCAAACAAGAACAGTGGAAGTTCCTCGGAACGCTCGTTTCGGCGGCCACTGTGGGCGGTGTGATGATGCTGTTGAACGAAACCTACGGCTTTACGACGGGACAACTCGCCGCACCGCAGGCCAACGCGATGGCAGCCGTCATCGACCCGCTGATGAACGGTGTCGGTGCGCCGTGGCTGCTCTACGCCATTGGAGCCGTTCTCGCCATCGTTCTGACCTATTTCAAGGTTCCTGCGCTGGCTTTCGCACTCGGTATGTTCATCCCCATCGAACTGAACATTCCGTTGCTCGTCGGTGGTGCTGTGAACTGGTTTGTGACGACGCGCTCGAAGAACGAGGAAGAGAACAAGGCTCGTGGCGAAAAGGGTACGCTCATCGCTTCGGGATTCATCGCCGGCGGTGCACTGATGGGTGTCGTGTCGGCATTGTTGCGCTTCGGCGGCTTCAATCCGGTCGATGAGGCTTGGCTGGCCAATCCGATGTCGGAAGCCCTCTCGCTCGTGGCCTATATCCTGCTGATTGCCTACTTCATCTGGGCGACGAAGGGAAAAGGTGAAAAGGTGAAAGGGTGAAAAACGTCAATTGACTAAGTATTTCCGCCAAGCAAAAGGGCGGCGTTTAAGAAGATAGTTCGGGTCGTGCATGTGCTCGTAGGCCTCACGCTCGAAGGAAATGTTGGAGTAGGCTCGTCCGCGCATCGGTAGGCGGATGAGCCACTCTGCGATATACCACAAATAGAAGCCCACGACAAGCATTTCCAGCATCTGCGCCGTGTGGATGCGCTCGTGTTGGATGAGTTCCGTCGTAATTGTCACTCCCTTGCGACAAAATAGCAGTCCGCAGATGTTGATCGCGTCGTAGCGACGGAAGGGTAGCAGGCGGTTGTGGATGATTTTCACCTAATTAACAATTTACAATTAACAATTTTGATGGGTTCATTGTTGGAAACGCAAAAAGCAGGCCAAATATTTTGTTTTCCTTGAAAATTTTTGTAATTTTGCGCCACTTTCATGCAAAAAATGAAACAATATGAACACCATTTGGATTGTCCTTCCGATTCTGACGCTGCTGATGTTCGACCTCGGCTTGACGCTGAAACCAGCAGATTTCAAACTCTTTCTCCATCGTCCGAAACCCATTTTGGTTGGTCTAATTGGCCAGATTATCTTGTTGCCTGTCATCGCGTGGGCAGTAGGCAGTATTTTCGGGCTTTCGCCGCTGTTTTTCCTCGGCATCATGCTCGTGGCATGTAGTCCGGGCGGCAGTTCGAGCAATGTTTTCTCGATGTTGGCGAAAGGCGATGTCGCCCTCTCGGTGTCGCTCACGGCATTCAGCAGCATCATCACGCTGTTCACCGTTCCGATGATCATGGCGTGGGTTACGCAACACGTCGGAACTGGCACCGATGTCCACCTGCCCGTCGGCAATTTGCTCATGCAAAACATCGTTCTGATGGCCGTTCCCATCGTGATTGGACTGTGGTTGTCAGTGCGAAAAGAGGAACTCGCCGCCCGCATCCACAACGTGCTGAAACGCCTTGCTTTTCCGCTGTTGATTTTGCTTGCGACGGTGTTTTTCTTCTCCCATCAAGATACCATCATTCGGGAATTTCCGTCGTTGGGCGCGTCCGTCAGCGTTCTGATTCTTGCGGCGATGATGGGTGGCGTATTGCTCTCGTGGCTGATGCGACTGACGGGTCGCGAGCGTCGCACCATCGTCATCGAAGTCGGAATGCAGAACGCCGCACAAGCCATCACTGTGGCGTGTAGTCCGCTCGTCTTCAACAACGACATCATCGCCATTCCCGCCATCATCTATGCCCTGCTGATGAACGTGATTTTGCTGACTTATGTCGGCGTTTTGAGCCTGAAAAATACTGCGAAATGAATGCTTTTCACCCCGACGCGAGCCAACAGCGCGTGATTGACGCGGAGGGCGGCTACCACTTGGTGCTGGCGCCGCCGGGCTGTGGCAAAACGCAGATTCTGACCGAGCGAATCCGTCGGGCGCACGAGCGCGATGGCGTGCCCTACGACCAGATGCTCTGCCTGACCTTTACGAACCGCGCCGCTCGGGGTATGATTGAGCGAATCCGTCAAAACATCAACGACGAGGAGGTGGCGCAGGTCTATGTGGGCAATGTCCATCGGTTTTGCTCGAAATTCCTCTTTGAAAACAATATTTTGCCTGCCGAAACGTCGATTATCGACGAGGAGGACGCGGTGAGCATCGTGGCGCGATACCTCGACGAAGACGAGATGCAAGTGATGGAGAATGCGGTGCGCCGTCGCGAGTATTTCGGCATCATCCATTTCTCGCATTTTATGCGTCAGATTCGCTCTCGACAGCCTCGTGAACTGCGGTTGCATCCCGAGAGTTGCAATGCCGACGATGTGGCTTCGATGCAGAAAATCTGCGAGGTGCAGCGGATGAATTTCGACGCGGAGGCGATGCTCGACATCTACGACCACACGGATTTCTACCTCACCAATCTGCATTCGGCGGAGGGCTACGACCTTGGTTCGCAGGCCACCATCGACCGATTGCTGCGGAAAATGGCCGTCGCAACGCAGTATGAGCAGTACAAGCGCGAGAATCACCTCGTCGATTTCGAGGATTTGCTCATCATGGCCTATGACTATTTGAGAAGTGAGGAGACGGGCGATGTGGAATATAAAAAATATCGTTGGATTCAAGTCGATGAAGTACAGGATTTGAATCCGCTGCAACTCGCCATCATCGACCTCATCACCCAAAAATCATCACCTATCACCCAAAATCCATCACCCGAATGTACCGTGATGTACCTCGGTGACGAGCAGCAGGCCATTTTCTCGTTTATGGGTGCCCGACTGAGCACGCTCAACGCCCTGCGCCAGCGTTGCGAGGGCCACCTCCACCACCTTTCCACCAACCACCGCTCGCCAGCGTATCTTTTGGAAGTTTTCAACGAATACGCCAATGTGGTGCTTGGCATCGACAAGACGCTGTTGCCGCAAGCGTCGCCACAGGCCGAAAACGACGAACGGAAAGGCGAAAATCCACTGCGCATCCTGCGTAGCAACACGCTCGAAACCGAATATTATGACGTGGCGCACATGGCGCAGTTGTTTGCCGAGGCCTATCCCGACCAAACCACCGCCATCGTCGTCAATTCCAACAGCGACGCCGACCTCGTCAGCGACGAGTTGCTGCGGATGCAACAAGACCATTTCAAGGTGTCGGGCGAAGACCTTTTTTCGTCGAAAGAAGTGAAATTGTTGATGGCGCACCTCAACGTGCTGGCCAACGAGCATAATTTCATTGCGTGGGCGCGGATTTTGAAGGGTTTCGGCGTGATGGCTTCCAATGCCTACGCCCGCAATTTCGTGCAGTCGCTGCGCCAACGAGCGATGCTACCCACCGATTTTCTTCTCTACGACGACAGCACCTATCTCGAAGCGTTTGCCGAAGCCTACGACAGCGACGAAATCGTCGTTTTCGACACCGAAACTACTGGCCTTGACGTTTTCAACGACGAGATTGTGCAGATTGCCGCCGTGCGGATGAAAAACGGCGCGGTCGTCGAGGGTTCGCAGTTCAACATCTACCTGCAAACCACGCGTCCGATTCCCGAAAAACTCGGCGACCTCGACAATCCGATTCTCGAGGAACTTCGCCACCACGAACTACTGCCGCAAGCCGAGGCGTTGCAGCAATTCCTCGACTACATCGGCACCACGCCGTTGCTCGGCCACAATGTCAATTTCGACTGGCAGATGTTGCGCAATAACTGCCATCGCCACGGCCTCACGCCCATTCTGAGCCGTCCCGTTTTCGACTCGTTGAAGCTCATTCGCCTGCTCGAACCCGATTTGAAGCAATACAAACTGAAATATCTGCTCGAAATGTTCCATTTGGAGGGCGAAAACAGCCATTTGGCCGATGCCGACGTGGCTGCGACCTGTTCGCTCGTGCGCCATTGCCGCGAACGAGCCGAAGCCATCTTGCCGATGCAACGAGAATTTCGCCGTCAGCAGCGCGTGAAAGACCGCGTGAACGCCCTTCGGAGGCAGTATCGCGATTATTTTGTGGAATCGTATAAGAATTTATACCGTTTTCAGGAATCGAACTGCCTTGTCGATGAGTTGCAACGCTTCCACGACTATCTGACAGAGGCCGAAATCGTCCGTCCCGTCGAGAAACTGCACTACATCACGCGCTACCTCGCCGACGAGTTGATTGATCCGTCAGCCGAACATTCGCTTGCCCAGCAACTCGCCGCCCACATCGTCGAAATCAACACGCTGAAAGAGGCCGATTTATGCAACAGCCAGAGCCTCGACGACCGCATTTTCGTCACGACCGTCCACAAGGCGAAGGGCCTTGAATTCGACAATGTCATCGTTTTCGATGCCGTTGAAGACCGCTATCCGAGTTATTTCAACCGCAATAACCCCGTCGGCCTCGCTGAGGATGCCCGAAAATTCTATGTCGCCCTGACCCGTGCGCGTCGCCGTCTATACGTGGCGCAGTGCCTCACCCGCCTCGACCACCGCAACATTCCCCGTCCGCGCCAACTCACACGATTCATGAATCCGATTCAGAAGTTTTTCGGGTAAGAATCGAAACTTTAGAAAAAAGAAATCCCGCTCTTTTCGGAGCGGAATTTCCTTGAAAAATATTCTGAAACGCTTATTTCCATGCATCCTGCTGTTGCAGGTTCGGGTTCAGAAGCAGTTCCTCGGTAGGAATGGGCATCAGGTAGTATTTGTCCAACCAGCCCTTGCCTGCTTTCTTGGGGTCTAAATAGTAATAGAGGTGACCACCACCCTGAGCCGAGGCCTCGGCTGGGCTTGCTTCCAGATGCGTCGCATTGTTCATCACGCCAGTCTGACCGCCCGTGCGGGAAACGACGGCATCGAGATTGTCGCTATTCACCCAAGCGCCATAATGATGCTTATTGACGAACCAGTCGCCCTTCTTCCAACGACGCACATCGTCGAACGAGAAACTTTCGCCCATCAGTTCGATGAGGCGCTCGCGGCGAATTTCCCACAGCACGGGAGCCACAGACTTGTCGCGGTCGGGATCGAAATTCTCGTCGATGACAGCCACGTTCATCCGACCCACTTCGGCGCGGTCGCGCAGGCGGTTGATGGTGATGTCGGCAACGCTTTGGTTGAATTGACCGAGTTCAAAGGCAGCCTCGGCATAGTTCAACAGCACTTCTTCCATCTTGAAGACAGGCTTGTCTGAAATGTCTGCAGTGAAGGTGGGATCTTGGCGGTCCCAGTTGGCCACGTGCTTCCAAACGAAATAGCTGCTCTTGCCACGCTGGAAACCCTTGCCGCCGTAATAGCCAATCTTTCCATTGTTATACTTGTTGGCATTGTCGCTCATCTGCGTGTGAGGAACGCCTGGAAGGATGTTTCCTGCCCAGTTGGTCGAAGGCAGCGACTTGTGGGTTTCGACTTGGTGGTAAGCCACATTGAAGTTCGGGCTATCCCAGTACGGATTGCCCGAAGCGTCGGTCTTCTTATTGCCTCGGGGTGCAAACTGATGGATAAATTCAGAGTAAACACCATCATTCGATTCATCGGGTATCCAACCGTTGGTGCCGACGTTGTTGATGACGTGGTAGGGCGGCGTCACCATCTGCCACAGACGCGGGTCGCGCTTGCGGAAAGTCTTGTAAGAGTCGGCATTGGCGTAGTCATACGGTGTGGCAGACTCGGTGTAGGTCTTGGTCAGGCCGTTGTAGTTGTAGGTCTTGACGTTGGCATTGTGAATGGGCAGACCGTCAACGGTGAGGTAGAGGTCAACCGTGCTCTGCGGCATTTCAAGACAAGCCGATGCGATGTGCTCGTAGTGGCCCAGACGGTGCATCTTCTTGTCTTCGACGTGCTTCACATAAAGCAGAACAGAGGGAACTTTACCCAGATTTTCCGTCGTCCACATTTGTCCCCAGCCCTTGCCCGGGTGCTTGTCGTTGTTGTCGCCAGTGTAGAGCGTGGGATATTTCGCCGCCAAATCCTTGGAAACGGCCACGCAGGTCTGCAACAGTTGTGTGCCAGAGACGTATTCGCCACTTTCAGCCACATTGTGGTATTTGCGCCACGTGCCCTCGAAGAGGCAGAAACGCGACATGAAGGCTTTCACGACATCGGAATTGATGGTGTTGGGCTCTGCCAAATCGTCTTGGATGTTGCTTTCACACCATTGGAGTTCCTTGTAAATCTGGTCGGCCACAAACAGACGGGAAGACCTGCTACCCATCAGTTCCTCAGAATTTTCGCCCAGCACTTTATCGACATAGATGCAGTCGCCGAAGTTCAACAGCAGAGCATAATGGCAATAGGCGCGGAAGAACCGAGCCACAGCTTCCAAATGCTTGCGCTGTGCGTCGTTGAGGTCGCCATCGTTCAGATGTTCGAGCAGGATGTTGGCTGTGCGAATCATCTGATAGGGATAGGAGTAGGCTGCCGATGTGGTCGGAATGGTCACGGTTTGGGCGGCATACATATTCGGAATGGTGGAGTAGCCGTTGGTGTACTGTGTGAGCAGACCCGACCAGATGTCGCGTTGCGAAGAACCCAGACCACTGCTGTAATTGACAGTTGGCCCTTGGAAATAGACGGCCGCAGCGTTGACATTGGGGCCGTTGAACACGTTATACAGATTCAGACTATAGTCCGTACAGGTCTCGAATGTGGCAAAGGCAGACGCTTCTGTCACTGAACCTTTCGGCTCCAAATCCAAGAAATCGTCGTTACAGGAAACAAGTCCCGTAAAAGCTGCGATTGCAAGCAGCATATTGATATACTTTTTCATAACAAAATTCAATTAAAGAGTGATGTTAAGACCGAAGGAAATGGTGCGATACATCGGATATGACCAACTCAGGGTCTCCGGGTCCACACCGTCGGGGAGAGAGGTGAATGTGAAGGGATTCTCGGCACTCACGTAGGCACGGAGGTTCGAGATGAATACCTTCTGCAACAGATTCTTGGGGAACGTGTAGGAGAGGGTGATGTTCTTCACGCGCATATAGGCCGCGCTCTGCAGCATCTTCGTGTTGGTGTTGCGGTTGTAGCCGCCGTTGCCCACGTTGCCATAGATGCGAGGCAGTTTTGCGCCAGGATTGGCTGCCACGTAGTAGTCGGGCGAAGAAGCGTCCTGACTCAGCGGCTTCCAATAGTCGGTCGTGCCCTCGAATACGGGCATCCAGATGCCGTCGCCAGCTGCCAACGTGTAGAAATAGGGACCGTTGGCGAAATAGTCGCGCTTGGCCACGCCTTGCAGCATCACGTTCAGGTCGATGCCTTTGTAGTTTGCACCGAAATTGATGCCATATTGGAAGCGCGGGGTCGTGTTACCAATCACCTTTCGGTCGCCAGGATTGTTGGCCGTGTTCTTACCCGTGTTGATGCGGTTCACGTCGTCGGCATCGACATCGCCATCGCGGAGGTTGGCGAATTTATAGTCGCCCGGGCGAGGAGAAACGCCATCGACTTTCACGACACCATCCTTGAGTGTCCATGTCGAGAGGTCAGAGAAGTCGTCAACCGTGTAGAAACCAGTGGTTTCGTAACCCCAAATTTCACCTGCTTTCTTGCCTTCGTAGAGGTAGTTGAGGCTCTTTTCTTCATTGAAATTGAGTTTGGTAATCTTCGACTGATAGTCCCAGATGTTGAAACCGATGCGATAGCTGAAATCAGGACCCACATGGTTGCGGTAGTTGATGTTGAACTCCCAACCGTTGGTCTTCATCGCACCCACGTTCTGCATCGGAGCATCGTCGCCAAGAACGGCGGGAAGGGCTACACTCTGCGAAAGAATATCCTTGGTCTTGCGCACGAAATATTCAAACGAACCCGTGATGCGGTTGTTGAAAAGTGCGAAATCCAAACCCACGTTGAGCGTCGTGATGGTTTCCCACGTGAACTTGTCGCTGACGATTCCCGGACGGCCAATCACCGTGACATAGTCGTTGGCATTGCCGCTCAGCCAGACATTAGCCTGCGTGTTGAGTGCCATCGAGGAAATGTAGTCGTAGTAGCCGACGGAAGTCTGGTTACCAATCGAACCATAGGAGAAGCGCGGTTTCAACTGGGTGAGCCAGCTGCTGGTGCCCTTCATGAAGTTTTCGTTGGTGACATTCCACGCAACCGAGAATGAGGGGAAGAAGCCGAAGCGCGAATCCTTCGGGAACTTGGATGAGCCATCGTAGCGACCGCTCACTTCCAAAAGGTATTTGCCGGCATAGTCGTAGTTGAAACGGAAGAAACCGCTTCGGAGGGCATATTCTTGGAACACGTCGCTGGTGGTCACTGTTCCCTGTGCACCGCTCATCGACGGAATGTCCATAATCGCCTGGTCTTCGGCACGGGTGTTGTAGTAGGAATAGCTCCAGAATTCCTGGTTGTAACCGCCCATCACCGAGAAATGATGCTCTTTCCACGGCTCGAATCGATAAGTGGCATAGGCATTGATGGCCTTGCGCGACTCATAGAAACGGCGTGCGATGGAATAGTCGTGGTCAGGACCTTTCAACACGTTGAGCTGAATGTCTGTCATCGTGTATTTTCCAGAATAGTAGTTGAAATCAGTGCCCTTGCGCTGGTAGGTGTACTCGAAGATGGCCTCCAGACCCTTGAACGGACGGAAAATCGACTTCGTGAAGATACGCGGGGTCTCGATAAGCGTTGTGCGCACGTTCGACACGTCGATGATGTTGCGCGGCGTGCGAATCAGATAACCAGCGGGGTCTCTGCCGTCGGGCAGAAAATCGACATTGCGCTGTCCAAAGAGTGCGCCCGTCTCGTCCTGCAAGAATTCACGATTCTGCTGGGTGTAGTAAATGTCCAACTCTTGCGTAAACCATTTTGCCAAGTCGGCAGAAATCACGCCGTTGATGGACTTGCGGTCGTAGGTGTCTTTTTTGCTGTAAAGCGGACCGTCTTCGTTGTAGCTGTTGGCCGACATACGGAAGCGGATGGCGTCGGTGGCACCGCTCATCGACAGGTTGTGATTCCACGATGTTCCGGTTTCCAGCATACGACCGTTGTTGTCGCCGCCGCCCAAATAGTAGCGAAGGCCGTCGGGAGCCACATAGATGCCATTGTCAGTAACACCTGCGAGCGTTCCAGCCTTGTACTGCTGAAGATACGACAGCCAATCGTCCAGATTCTGGTTCTGCGCTCCAGTGTATTGATTCGTGTTGAACGCATCCTTATAGACCTGAATATAGTCCTCCGTGCTCACTTGCTTCGTGCGCGAAACGGCATTCACAAAGCCCACATCGCCACTGTAGTTCACCTTCACTCTCTGGGCTTGCTTGGGTCGCTTCGTGGTGATGAGCACCACGCCTGCGGCTGCACGAGCACCGTAGATGGCCGATGAAGAGGCATCTTTCAACACTGTCACCGACTCGATGTCCTCAGGGTTGAGTGCGTCGATGTCGCCCGGCACGTTATCGATGAGGATGAGCGGAGAAATGCCGCTCACGGTGTTGTTACTGCCCGAGAACGAGGCTGTACCACGAATCTGAATGGTTTTGTCGGTCTGACCCGGCGAGTTCGAACCTGAGCCGATGAACAGGCCTGGAATGGCACCCTGCAAAGCGGCTGCCACGTTGGGCTGCGGACGGTCGCCGAGCACATCCTCCATCTTCACCGTGGAAACGGCACCAGAGAGATTCACCTTCTTCTGCGTACCATAACCGACAACCACCACTTCGTTCAAGTCGGTGGTTACCTGGCTAAGACTCACCGTGATGTTGTTGCGTCCATTGACGGCAACCGACTGAGTTTCATAGCCGATGTAAGCTACATCCAAGGTTGCCCTCGGAGAACACGTAATGGTAAAATTACCATTCACATCTGTGACTGCTCCGGCGGTCGATGAGCCTTGAACGCGAATCGTCGCGCCGATGGCCGGATCGCCTGCGGCATCTTTCACAGAACCCCTGACCGTGATGTCTTGCGCCGAAACGGCTGCGACAAAGAGCATCAGAAAGCCAGTCAGAATTGCTCTCATCGAAAAGAGCGTTTTTCTTGATTGATTTTTCATCATGTCTGTAAAATTTTGGTTAAAAAATAAATAAAAAAAAATCTTTGTAGTTTGATACTACAAAGATAATCTAATAAATGTTGTTTCTCTCTAAAATGTTGTTAAAATATCACAAATAAAGATTTTTTAACGATTTGTTCATCCTTTTAGGGAGAATGTTATTCAAAAAATCAATCGGCAAAACGACGGAGCAGGTCGTCGTAGGCATCGATGCGGCGGTCGCGCAAGAACGGCCACCAACGGCGAACTTGTTCGCTGCGCCCGAGGCTGACGGTGACAACCTGCGCCACTTCCTCGTCTTTCGGGGCACGATAGAGGAACTCGCCCTGCGGTCCGACCACCATCGACGAACCCCAGAATTGGATGCCTTGATTAGTTGATAGTTGACAGTTGACAGTTGAGAGTTGAGAGTTTTGGGCTTCTGGGCTGTCTTCCCAACCGACGCGATTCACGGTGACGACGGGCAGTCCATTCGCCACGGCGTGACCGCGCTGCACGGTCGTCCACGCTTCGCGCTGCCGTTCCTGTTCGTCGGGCGTGTCATTGCTGTCGTAGCCGATGGCGGTGGGGTAGATTAGCAGTTCCGCGCCCTGCAACGCCATCAGTCGGGCGGCTTCGGGATACCACTGGTCCCAGCACACGAGCACGCCGAGGTTGCCCACGCTCGTCTGAATCGGATGGAAACCGAGGTCGCCGGGCGTGAAATAGAATTTTTCGTAGTAGGCGGGGTCGTCGGGAATGTGCATTTTTCGGTATTTTCCGGCCATCGTTCCGTCTTTTTCGATGACGACGGCGGTGTTGTGGTAAAGGCCGGCGGCACGACGCTCAAACAGCGACGTGACGATGACAACGCCGAGTTCCTTCGCCAATGTGCCGTAAAACTCGGTCGAAGGGCCGGGAATCGGCTCTGACTGGTCGAAAACATCGACATTTTCCGTCTGGCAGAAGTACAGTCCGTTGTGCAATTCCTGCAAAACGACAAGTTCCGCTCCCTCGGCAGCCAATTGGCGGATTCCAGCCGCCAGTCGCGCCATATTTTCTTTCCTGTCAGCCGTGTTGTGCTGTTGCAGGATGCCAATTTTCAGTTCCATTTTTTTATGTTCAATATTCAATGCTTCCGATAATCTCTTGAATTGACTGGCAGCCGTGTCGGTCGAGCCAATCGTTGATGCCGTCGCGAACTTTGATGGTCGCGGTCGGGTCGATGAAGTTCGCCGTACCGATTTCGATGGCTGTGGCGCCTGCCATGAAAAACTCGATGGCATCCTCGGCAGTCATGATGCCGCCGAGTCCGACAACGGGAATTTTCACTGCCTTCGCCACCTGCCAAACCATCCGCAGAGCCACGGGCTTCACGGCAGGACCGCTGAGTCCGCCCGTCGCAATCGACAACACCGGACGGCGTTTTTCGATGTCAATCGCCATACCCATCAACGTGTTGATGAGCGACACGCTGTCGGCACCCTCGGCTTCGCACGCACGCGCAATTTCAGCAATGTCGGTCACGTTGGGCGAAAGCTTTACAATCAGCGTCTTTTTGTATCGCTCACGCACCGCCTTGACAACGCTCGCAGCCCCTTCGCACGAGGTTCCGAACGCCATTCCGCCTTGTTTCACGTTGGGGCAGGAAATGTTCAGTTCGATGGCGGGAATTTTCTCGAGCGCATCGATTCTGGCAGCACATTCGGCATAGTCTTCGAGGGTCGAACCGCTGACATTGACGATGAAATTCGTGTCGATGTCCTTGAGTTGCGGATAAATCTGTTCGCAGAAATAATCGACGCCCTTGTTTTGAAGTCCCACGCAATTGAGCATTCCGCTGGCGGTCTCGGCCATGCGCGGATAGTTGTTGCCCTCACGCGGGTGCAGCGTCGTGCCCTTCACGATGATGCCGCCGATGCCTTCCAACGGCACAAAGTCCTGAAATTCAAGACCGTAGCCGAATGTTCCCGAAGCCGTCAGCATGGGATTTTTCAGCGATAATTTTCCGATATTTACTCTTAAATCAGCCATAATAGTTCTTTTGTATCAAACACCGGTCCTTCCGTGCAGACACAGACGTTGCCCTTCGTCGTTTTTTCGACGCAACACAGACACGCGCCCACACCGCAGGCCATCATATTTTCGAGCGACACCTCGCAGGGCGTTCCCACGCGATTCGCAAATGCCGCCACTGCCTTCATCATCGGCAGCGGACCGCAGCAGCAAACCTGGTCGAAATGCTCGTCGCGCAACAGCGAATGGTCGGTGACGAAACCACGTTCGCCTGCCGAACCGTCTTCCGTTGTCACGCACACGCGCCCGTACTTCTTAAACTCGTCGATTTCGAGCAAATCGGCCTCAGTTTTTGCACCCAATAAAAAGGTCGGCTCGCAGCCCATTTCGCGCATCGCCCGACCGAGTTCGAGCAACGGAGCCACACCGACACCGCCACCGACGAGCAAAAATCGCTGTTCGGGGCTTTTGGGCAGCGAAAAACCGCGTCCAAGCGGCAATACGCAATTCAGTTTCTCACCCGTTTTCAGTTCCGCCAGTCGCCGCGTTCCATCGCCCACCATCGCCACCAGCAGCCACAATTCGTTGCGCTCCCGATCGACGAAATTGATGGAAATCGGACGGCGCAGAAAGGTCGTCGCACTGCCGTCCACGCGCACTTCCACGAATTGTCCGGGCCGCATTTCCGGCAGCGGTTTGTCGTCCGTCAGTTGCAGCAGCGCGTACCGTTCATTCAGCCGTTCCACTGCGTTCACCGTCAAGTCTAAACAATGTTTTTTCATGAAATTCTATGTCAATTCTGCGCCATTGTGCGAACACGAAACGAACGCAGACGATTTCGATTGCAAATTTATAAAATTTTCCGAAATTATCCGCCATTTCGATGAAAATATCATCAAAAAATCTCGAAAACGGTCATTTTTCCGATGTCGTGGCCAAAATATAGTCGCGACACTGTTCCATCAGCCATTTCGGGGTGCTGGTGGCGCCACAGATGCCGATGGTTTGCACGCCGTTGAGCCAACTGAGGTCGATTTCGGCAGGGCTTTCGATGTGGTGGCTGTTGGAATTGCGCCGCAGACACTCGTTGAACAGCACGCGTCCGTTGGAACTTTTGCGACCCGAGACGAAGAGA
>Ga0256405_10001129_pt1 | contig 77440 bp, 63 predicted proteins | sample RumenRJG_02DNA_FD_189096 | JGI IMG/M metagenome (GOLD analysis project Ga0256405, IMG submission 189096) | Bovine rumen microbial communities from Lethbridge, Alberta, Canada - RJG_02 | ecosystem: Host-associated > Mammals > Digestive system > Stomach > Rumen | place: Canada: Alberta... | reverse complement strand
TTGACTTCGGCAACAGGTGCAGTTTCAGTTTTCTTCTTTCTTGGCATTGTGGATACCTCCGATCTATTAGATAATTCTATTATAACGCTATTTGAGCCATCTGTCAACCCACCAACAGGCGATATTACGCTGTTTGAAGCGGATTCAAACAGATTGATGACCTCAATGCCTTTCTTCTGCGCCATACGCACCGTCTGTCCGGTTCCGCTGCGGTAGTGTTTGGGATTCCAATAGCAGATACAGTAATCCGTTGCAAGCTCAACAAGACGGGCATTTCTTACTTTCATACAGCCGTTATAATAGCGCTCCGAGACTTGTTCCACGCTGTCAGCAAGACCGAGGATATTTTCAAACTCCGTTTTACGCTTAGTGTTCCAGCCGTCCGTCTGTTCCTCATTGGAACAAGGCAATATCAGGTGAAGTCTGACCTCTGGATATTTCTCCTTTAACTGAAGGACTGATAATGAAGCTATTGCATCAAAGCCGTATGCTCCGCCGGCATAATAGTCGGTAATGTTCCTGTCTGTAATCATTTGCTCTATAACAGACAACAGCAGAGCTGAAAAGCTATTCATATCTGTCATTAACGTCCTATGACCTGTGAAACAAGCTGATTTTTTCATAATATCAACCCTCCCTTACATATAATTATAGCACTTCGGTAATTATAAGTAAATAGTTCGGCTCTTTTAGATTAAAAAATCCCTGAAAAAGCATTATAATAAATATAAAGAATCCGAAAGGGAGTGGGACGGAATGGAGTATGGAAAGCGCTTAAACGAGCTGAGGGAAGCCAAACAGCTCAGTATATATAAGCTGTCACAAGATTCGGGAGTGTCTCAGGGACATATAAGCGATCTGGAAAACGGCAAATATCAGCCAACGATCGAAACGCTGAATAAACTGTTGTCTCCAATGGGGATAACACTTGCAGAGTTTTTCAACGAGAATGGTGATGTTTCTGTCCTGACTGACCGTGAGAAAGAGGTTGTGGCAAGTTTCAGGACTATGCCAGAGGACAAGGCCGAGCTTTACTTGCTGTTAGGCAAGGCTCTTAATAATTGATATGAAAAAAGGACTTCACGGCGGAAGTCCTTTTTGTTTGACCTTGAATCCATTGGGAGCAAGGTTACTGATCATTAGGAATGAGTATCTTTTTAAGCTCACTGCTCATTATTTCCTGTCTTTTCTCCATAAACTCCTCGAAATTTGAAAGAGAGTATGAAATGTCTTTTGGTAAATACTTTACACCCTTGTTTTCAGGCTTTTTAAGCCATTCTTCAAGCGGAGTCTTATTTTTTTCTTCATTTTCACGGCCTTCAAGCAGTTGAAGATTTGCTAAAGTATTTCTTCTTCTTTGCCATTCAGATATAGTGTCAAAAGATATAACTGTACCGTCAGGAAGATTTAAGTTGGAAATCTTCTCAGTTTCAAACGAGGTATGCGGGTGCATATGATCCTGATGAAAACCTTTCTGTCCAAATTTTAAGTTGGGATATAGCAGTGATAAGATCATAAACGTATAAGCACCGATTTCATAAGTGTCGAACAGAGAATCAATATCTTCACTTGTGTACTTTAATGTTCTGTCACCAGTGAAACGTATCGAATACAAATCGCTCAGAGCGAACGAGCTGTTAGTGTGTTTTTTGAGTTCTGTCCGTATAAGTGTCAGTGCAGAATTTGATGCGGCGCCAAATATCTGGCGAAGCTGTGCCGTAATATAATATTTTCTCAGTTCAGATTTACTTGTTTTATCAAATTTTCCGCCGTGATAGTGATAATATACGATTGGCGAAATAGCAACATAAGACATAATATTATCTGAACTAAAACCAAAATCAACAAGCAAATCGACAGTTTCCTTTATTGAGGTTTTTATCTTATTCCAATTGTTTTTTATTAAAATAACACTCTCTTTTTTGAATGTTTCAACCTTCAACGTTACTGACATATCCAATAAATACAGACAGGTTCGCATTATAAAATCATTGGTGAACTTAAAACCTTCGCCTTTCTTGTTTATCTCGGATAACAGTTTGTCGATCTCATCTCTTGCTTTATCCCAATGGGAGACAATTGTTGAAAACAAAAGATCACTTTTAGATAGAACTGTACCGCCTGAATTAACACGAACAAAAATATCAAGCACATTGTCTATGGAATCAGCTTCAACTTCAAAATAATTGATTATTTCCTCAGTTACAAATCTTCTATGCAGAAGCGATATATTGCTTGTAGCTAAAGTATCTGTTGCCAAACCTTTAGGGAGGATAAGCGAGGTTATCAATTCTTCCTGTTTATACTTTAAAATATCTTTTACACGATACCATAATTTGCCGTCTTTGTTTGTTTCAGCTTCTGCTTCGGTTAAAAAATCAAATTCGTAACTTATATCATCATCTTCAGTATAATTGCTGTGAAGATTGAAATATAACTCTTTTTGCGGGAAGGCATCATCATTTTTCCAGCGTTTGTTAGGAAGTTTTCTTCGTATGCTGCCTTGTAAACTGATATATATCGAAGTAAGTCTCTGCTGACCGTCAAGAAGTGACCATATATATTCGTCATCGCTATTGTATGTAAAAGGCTGAGGAGCGGGAGGATTGTTAAACAGATCACGCTCATGGTAATCTTTTATAAACTCATACATTGAGTATTCTTTTTCGTTGACGATTTTTTTCTTGACCTTCCACAATAAAAAAGTACCGATAGGGTATCCTCTCATAATCGAGTCCATAAGTCTGACGATTTGAAGATCACTCCACACATATTTTCGCTGGATTGCTGGAAGGTACATTTTTCTTGAGTTAATATCATCAATTATATCCTTAATCGTTACTTTAATATACGACATGATCAGTTCTCCTTAAAATTCGGTTTGTAGATACGGTTATCAAGACCAAAGGGCTTCTTTTCCGTGATCTCTCCTGGCTCTAACTCCTCATAATGCTCCTCACACATATACATTTTCGCATCGAGATTGTCAATGTAGTGCAGAGCAAATGCTTCGGGGATCGCCGGACAGGATACTGCACCCCATTCCTGTGTACCGTGGTGTGAAAGTATCATGTGGATCAAGAGCTGGACTTTCTCCTTGTTGTAATTGCCGTCCGCTGTAAAGCCCTTGATAAGCGAAGCTCCCATATACAAGTGACCGAACAGCACTCCGCTTGCCGTAAACTCAGCATCACCGCTGATAGAGGTCTTATACTCCCATACCTTGCCTATATCGTGCAGAGCTGTACCACAGAGAAGCAGCTCTCGGTCAAGGTTCGTGTATACTCCGCAGAGAGCATTGGCAGCCTTGACCATACGATAAGAGTGGTACAGCAGACCGCCCCTGAGATTATGGTGCATCGAGATAGCGGCCGAGGAAGTCATGTAACTGTCCTTATACTTTGTCAGTATCTTCAATGCAAGATCAGACAAGGGCATATAATTGCCGTCATAGTCATTTGCAGAGCTTTCGATCAGACTGCATATCTCATTATACATCAAATCCAAGTCCACAGGCGGGAGCTTCGTGAAGTCATTGACCGTGAGTGTGCTGTCTGCCGTCGGTCTGATCTGGACTATCTTGAAGCTCTTTGAACCTTGATACTCAGAAACCGACAGCTCTGCATCAGCGATCGTGTTCTGTCTGATACCGAGGGACGCAAGGCTTTCTGCTGAGGTATCGAACATCATAGCCGTGACTTCTGAAAAGCCGTCTTTCAGCGATACTTTCACGAATGTATTGCCGTTTCGTGCGGTATTCTCTGCGATTGCAGACACCAGCACGGGACGGTTGATCGTACTGCCTATCTGAGCATCGGAGAATTTTGTATACTGCTCTTTGTCCATAAAAGCTCCTTTCACGTTTTCGTGTGTTTGCAATCTTAACTATAATAAGTATAGCATTTTGATGTTTTAATGTCAATAAATCAAAGCATAGGATCAAAGCTATAGTGAATATTACATAAAATAGCTGATAAAGTATTGCTTTTTCATTGTTGATATGGTATAATTATATAGATTATAGCTGAAGAACAAGCCAATACATTTTTTTAAGGAGCATCTTTGTGGAAATAGATATTTTAGAAGATAGAATCAGAAAACTTGATTTGAATCTCTTGAAACTGTTACTTCTTGATAATTCAACTAAGCGAAATATCGTATGGGCGACAACCGACTATATGGATTATGGGGAGTACTTTGCTCCTGAATGTGAAATAATGATAGAACAAATAACAGGGAAATATGGTGATCTTATAAAGCCTCGTGTCACCAAAGCCAGACATATGCAGAGTAGCCGTACAAAAGATAAGGCTGAAGTTTTTACTCCTTCATGGATATGTAATATTCAAAACAATCTCGTCGATGAACAGTGGTTTGGTAAACCTAATGTTTTCAATACGTCCACAGAAAAAAAGTGGAAAGTAACAAAAACAAAAATTAAATTTCCAGCTAAGCCTAAAAAAACATGGCAAGACTATGTAAGGGCAAAGCGATTAGAAATCACTTGTGGTGAAGCTCCTTATCTTGTTAGTAGATATGATACTGTTACAGGAAAACCAATATCGGATGTTCATAAACGAATAGGTTTATTAGACCGCAAACTTCGTGTAATAGATGAAAATACTGACAATGAAGGAGATTGGATTGAATGGGTAAAAAAAGCCTATCAGAGCATTTACGGTTTTGAGTATCAGGGCGATAATCTGTTGTTAGCAAGAGAAAACCTATTATTTACATTCATTGACTATATGGAGTATAAATGGGATAGAGAGCCTACAATCAATGAATTACGACAAATTGCTCACATTATTTCATGGAATGTTTGGCAAATGGACGGATTAACTTTTACTGCACCATATAGCGAAATAGTGCATCAAGAAGAATATATACAGATGACATTGTTTGACATGGGAGATGATACAGTAAATGAAAAGAATGCTGTTCCTTGCATTATTCGTGATTGGACAAATAAATGCTATTTAGAATACAGGAAACTATTAAAGTCAGGGGGGCATTAAGATGGCTAATAAATTTGAAAGTTCATTTTCATATAAGCTGATATATATTTTCAGGATAAACGATGATATTCACAAGGGTATTCTCAAAATTGGCGAAGCAACAATTAAAACCGAAGATACCATTGATAAGTTATCTCCGAACTGCCGTCAATTGAATCAGGCTGCAAAAAAACGAATAGATTCTTACACCAATACGGCCGGAATACAATATGAACTATTACATACGGAGCTTGCAATCAGAGTTGAAAATGGTTCTTTAAAAGTTTTTCGTGATTATGACGTGCATAATGTCCTTATCAATTCTGGTATAGAAAAAGCTACTGTGAAGGATACTAAGGCAAAAGAATGGTTTAAGGTAGACCTTGATACAGCTATCAGAGCCATTGAAGCTGTTAAGCAATACAGACCTACACTCAATCCATCTGATACTGGTATAGCCTATACTCCTATCGTATTTCGTCCTGAGCAGCTTGAAGCTATCAAAGCTACAACAAAGGAATTTAAAACAGGAAATAGAATGTTATGGAATGCCAAGATGCGTTTTGGCAAAACTTTGAGCGCACTCGAAGTTATACGTCAGATGAAGTTTGAAAAAACAATCATCTTTACTCATAGACCTGTTGTCGATAGTGGGTGGTATGAAGATTACAAGAAGATATTCTATAACGAGGAAAATTATGAATATGGATCCAAGAATAATGGATACACAATTGAAAAACTTCTCAAAAGTGGTAAACATTTCATTTACTTTGCGTCTATTCAGGATTTAAGGGGATCGGAGCAAGTTGGTGGCAAGCATATCAAAAATGACATTGTATTTAGCACAAAATGGGATTGTGTTATTATTGACGAAGCTCACGAAGGTACTACTACGCCTTTAGGTCAAGAAGTAATCAATGCTACTGTTACTGAAGATACAAAATTCCTTGCTTTGTCTGGTACTCCGTTCAATATCCTCGGTAATTACGATAATAACGTCTATACCTGGGACTACATAATGGAGCAGCGTTGCAAAGCAGAGTGGGACAACGAACATTTTGGAGACTCTAATCCCTATGAGGAATTGCCGAAAATGAACATCTATGTTTACGATCTCGGCAAGTTGTTGGGAAATCGTTATGTAGAGCTTGAGGATAAGGCTTTCAACTTTCATGAGTTTTTCCGTGTATGGACTGGTGATATACGCAGAGATTTCAAGCCTATTCCAGCAGGCGCACAAGTCGGTGACTTCGTTCACGCTGATGACGTATGGAGTTTCCTTTGCCTGATTGCTAAAGAAGACGAAGATAGTCAGTTCCCATATTCCTCAAAGAAGTATCGTGATTTGTTCAGGCATTCTTTCTGGAGAATACCAGGTGTAAGAGAAGCCAAAGCACTCAGTAAAATGATGAAGAAACACCCTGTTTTTAGTCTGTTTGATATTATCAATGTAGCTGGCGATGGTGATAATGACGAAGAATCGGATACTGCTCTCGACAAGGTTCGTAACGCTATCAAAAAAGCAGGTAATGACGGATACACTATCACACTATCTTGTGGTAAACTTACTACAGGTGTTACTGTTAAGGAATGGAATGCAGTCTTTATGCTTGCTGGTTCGTTCTCTACTTCGGCGGCAAACTACTTGCAGACAATTTTCCGTGTACAGTCTCCTTGTAACCAAGACGGTAAATTTAAAGATAATTGCTATGTGTTTGACTTTGCTCCCGACAGAACGCTGAAAATGGTTGCAGAATCGGTGGCGTTATCAACAAAAGCCGGAAAGACCACAGATAGCGATAGGAAGATTATGGGTGAATTCCTAAATTATTGTCCTGTCATTTCTATCGAGGGTACAGCTATGCGGAAGTATGAAACTAACAGGCTTCTGCAACAACTTAAACGCGCCTATGCAGAGAGGGCTGTACAGAACGGATTTGATGATACAAACCTCTACAATGATGAACTGTTGAAACTTGATGATGTAGATTTGGAAGAATTTAATAAGCTCAAAGGTATTATTGGTTCGTCAAAAGCACAGCAGAAAACAAAGGAAGTCGATATAAACAATCAGGGCTTCACCAACGAAGAATATCAAGAACTCGAAAAAATCGAGAAAAAGCCCAAAAAAGAGCGTACTCCTGAAGAGCAGGCAAAACTTGACGAGTTGAAAGAAAAGAAGAAAAACCGTAGTAATGCCATTTCTATTCTCAGAGGAATATCAATCCGTATGCCATTGCTTATTTATGGGGCTGATATTCCAATTGATGAGGATTTCACACTTGATAAATTCCTTGACGACAGCATTATAGATGAAGCGTCATGGGCGGAATTTATGCCTACTGGTGTGACAAAAAATGTTTTCAAACAGTTTGTGAAATATTACGATCAAGATATTTTCGTAGCTGCCGGTAGGAGAATTAGGAATACAGTTATTGGTGCTGATGAGCTGTCACCTACTGAACGTGTTAAGCAAATCGCACAGCTTTTTGCTTGCTTTAAAAATCCCGACAAGGAAACAGTGCTTACTCCGTGGAGAGTTGTTAATATGCATTTGAGCGATTGTTTGGGTGGCTGGAGTTTCTATGAAGAAAACCCGCCTGTCAACGCTAATATCCTTGAAGAACCGAGATTTGTTGACAGGGGACAGATCACAACAGATACACTTAGTAACATAAACGCTCACATTCTTGAAATAAATTCAAAGACAGGTCTGTACCCACTGTATGTTGTTTACAGCATATTTAGAGCAAGATGTTCCGAGTATGCAGAGCAAGATCTTACCGTTGAAAAGCAGGCCGAACTATGGCAGCAGACGGTCCGTGAGAATATTTTTGTAATTTGCAAAACACCTATGGCAAAATACATCACGAAGCGTACTCTTGTTGGATACAGAGATATTCCAGTGAACGCACACTATTTTGATGACCTTATCAACACCATGCAACACAAGCAAAAGCAGTTTGTTGACCGTGTGTTGAAACCGAGCTATTGGAAAAGAGAGGGTGAAAAAATGAAATTCGATGCTGTTGTAGGCAATCCTCCTTATCAAGAGGAAACTGTACAGCAAGTTTCAGAGAAAAATGGACAAGCTCCAAGAAAAAGCATTTTTCAACATTTTCAGACTGCTGCTGATTTAGTATCATCAAGGTATACATCTCTGATATATCCAGGCGCAAGATGGATACATCGTTCAGGTAAGGGAATGGATCAATTTGGCTATAATCAGATCAATGATTGTAGATTAGAGCGTTTGGATTTTTATCCAGATTCAAGGGATATTTTTACAGATGTTGCAATTGCAGATGGAATTTCTATCGTTTGCAAAAATATGTGTAAAACGCAAGCAGGTTTTAAGTATGTTTATCATTCACAAGGAAACATTATCGAGTCTGAAATGCCTAATCCTGGTGATGAACTTATGCCACTGAATCCTCAGAACAGCACGATAATCAGTAAAGTTAGCGATTATGTTAGCAATAATAACCTCAACTACTTACATGATCGAATCTTACCGAGAAATCTGTTTGGAATTGAAAGTGATTTTGTCGAAAACAATCCTGATGCTGTAAAGCCTTATGAAACCGACTCATCATTTGATTCGGAAAACGAAATAAAGCTGTTTACAAATGATAAAGCAGGCAAAGCAGGAAGAGCCAAATGGTATATTGCTAATAAAAGTGTAATTGCATTATCACAGCAACCATATATTTCTCAATGGCAAGTAGTTGTTTCAAGTGCCAACGCTGGGGGACAAAAGCGAGATAACCAGATTGAAATTATAGATAACTATTCTGCTTTCGGAAGATCCAGGGTTGCATTAGCAACTTTCTCGACCAAAGATGAAGCAACAAATTTTTATAATTTTGCCAAAACATATCTAATAAGATTTTTATTCCTTATGACCGATGAGGCCCTTACTTCACTTGGTAAAAAAGTTCCTGACTTTGGCGATTACAGTAATGACAATGGTATAATTGATTATACAAGGGATATTAACGAACAATTATATACCATATTCAATTTGGAACCAGCTGAAATTGAATATATAGAACAGACAATAATCAATCAACGTAAAAAGAATTAAGGGAGAATAGATATGTGGGAATCTAATAAAAGTAAACCATTAGGTCACGATGACACATCTGGATTTGAGTTTGTAAAGGAGTTATTAGACGGAGATCCAACGGCAGGAATTAATTTTGACAGATTACAAAGGCATCCACAAAAAGGATATATTATCTTTGAATGGCTACTCTGTGAAGAAAGCCAAACGGTAACGCCATTTTCAAGTCACCCTAAAAAATACTGGAATAAAAATAAAACCAAATTTATCTCCCTTTGGAGAGTAGCCCGTGATTTAAATGCTACACTATATTTAGTTAATTATGCAAAGGCGGGAACAAAAGCAGCCGATGAAGTTTTATTAATAAAGGTTCTGGATCTAAATGATAGTGGGATCCAAAAAGAAGAAATACGTCAATTCACAAGGGCAGATTTTCAAACTTGGTTTAGAAAGCTAAACCAAGAGTGTTTATTTAGTATAGATGATGATGCTCAATTTACTGATTACAAATGTCCTAATTGTGAAGGGGTAGTTGCGAAAAACGACAGTGGATTCTTTTGCCTTAAACATTGTGGAATGAACCTTATGAAAGTTTATGGAACTGATATTGGAAACGATGGTGTTGAATCTTTATTAAAAGGTGATCCTTGTGAGGTTTATACAAAAAAAGGTTATTTAACTCAGGTGTTGCCTCGTGTTCAGAATAGATTTATTAATGGTAAAACCTACATACAATGGGAGACAAAAACGATTAAATGACAGTATTACAAAAAGGACTATTTGTTACAATAGTCCTTTTTTTGATGGTAGTTTTATTCCAGCCCCGGCTTCTTCTTATCCTGAGCCTTTGTTTTCTTAGGTGCAGACTTCTTCTTCGCTATCCTTGCGGCTTCACGCTTTAACTGCGCCCTCTGAAAATAGCAAGTCTGTTCACGTTTTGGAGCATTTTTCTTAGCTTCGATAGCCGCCAAGTTAAGCGCCGTAGTCAGTTTTTCAAGCCTTTCCGACTTGCTTTCAAGCTCAGCTTGCTGAGGAAAAGGTGCTGAAACGATCTTCTGCGCTTCATCGTAGTCCACCCTCAGCTTTGAAAGATTGGTCTTGATCTGATCTATACGGCGGTCAATATTGTAAAGTCCTGCTTCGATACGGCTCATGTTATGGGCAAAACTGCTTATCAGCTTTGCCGAGTGCTGATATTCGCCCTGCATCGTTGCTGTCATACCGCCGCCCATTGCAGGACTGTGTACGGTAATGGACAGCGGAAAGCCCTGGAACTCACCGACCTTGACAGGAGTATCGGCTATCCTGATCGAGAGAGCCACTTCTTCAAGAGCCTTTGCCGCTTCTTTCTTGTCCGTGTACTCCACACCACCGATCTTCATTTTGAATACGGGGAGTTTCGTTTCGGGATCAATCGGAAGTGCTTTCAGCGCCTTGCGGTCAGCCTGCAAATTGCTTAGTGCGGTTGTGAGCTGTTCCTCCTTCATCGGGAAAGCCTTGATCTTGTCCTGCATTTCGTAAACCGTGTTTGCATACTCAGCGGAGAGCGTTTTAAGCTCCTTGACCTCGTTGTCGAGCATGAGTTTTTCTTTGATACGCTCATCACCAGTACAGAGTGCCTTGATCTCCGAGTAAGTGAGTGCCTGCTGGTCTACGTCCTCGCATTTTCTTGCCGGTTCCTTTGAAGTCATGATCTGGCTGATAAACTTCTGCTTGTTTTCAAGTGTCTGATAGCTGTAAGCGTCAAACGTACCTTTTGTCACATAGCGGTAAATCTCGACATTCTTGTTCTGATTGCCCTGACGGATAATACGTCCTGCTCGCTGGTCCAGGTCAGCCGGTCTCCACGGAATATCCAGATCGTGAACGGCTATCAGCTTGTCCTGAACGTTAGTGCCTGTTCCCATTTTTGCGGTGCTTCCGAGGAGTATTCTCACTTCACCCGAACGCACCTTTTCAAACAGTTCGCTTTTCTGCTTTTCGGACTTAGCATCATGTATGTAGGCTATCTCATCAGCAGGGATACCCTTAGCGACAAGTTTCGCCTTTATATCGTCATACACGCAGAAGTCACATTCTTCCTCTAACGCCTCACGTTCCGCAGCGGACTTGCTGTCATCGAAAATGACTTCGCCGTCCTCATCGTATTTCACTTCATCGGCGCTCTTGTGAGGTACACCCAGGTCACAGAAGATGATCTGTGTCAGCTTGTCCTCAGCCGTTTCAGCGTGGATACGGGCAACGTTTTCAACGCACCTGTTAAGTTTTGTATCGGGGTTGTCCTCAAACGCAGGATCAATAAGGCGTGGGTCAAGACCGAGTTTGCGTCCGTCGCTCGTTATCTTCAACATATTGTCGATAGACGGATCGACATTACCACTGTTTATAGCATCGGCTCTGTCTGAAAGTTCCTGCACAAGCTCTACCTGAAAAGGAGTAGCTTCCACCTGAACTACCTTGTAATCGCAGTCGGGTACATCGAGTTTCAGCGTGTCCGCCGTCCTGATGTCCGCTACCTGCTTGAACATACTCATAAGCTCAGGCATACCCGTGTACTGAGCAACTCTTGTGCGCTCCTTGAAGCCTGTACCTGTTATTTATGGACACACTCAAAGTGACCTATACCGATAAAGTAAGAATAACAGGCAACAGGCTACTCTCCGTGTGGAGAGCTGAAAGGACGGTACTACGATGATTGATGAGATTTATAACAGCCGGATTGGAGCTATTAAGACCTGTCGCTCCTCTGACGAGTGGGAAAAGACTGCTATAGCATTTGAGAAGTCGCTGACTGAGGATCAGACTATTATATTCCATAAGCTCTGCGATCTGCAAAGTGAAACAGCCGCTGATGAGATGAGGACAGCTTATATAGTTGGGTTCAAGGACGGCGTAGCATTAATGAGAGAAGCATACTAATTTTTTGAAAAAAATAACAATACAAGCCTTATTTCTGCATAGAGATAGGGCTGTTTTGCTTTATTTTGAGAATGAGATTGACTTTCGTGCGATATTATGTTATAATATAAGGTGGCATTTTGTATTTTGAACCAAGAGGTATAACTATGAAAGTATTATCTTTGTTTTCTGGCTGTGGCGGAATGGATATAGGATTTGAGGGAGGCTTTACTTGTTATAAGCGGTCAATCAACTCGGATATTCACCCTGAGTGGGTAGCTTCAGTTTTGAATGACAATACCATTATTGTAAAAGAAACAGGCTTTCAGACTGTATTTGCTAATGATATTCGCCCAGACGCAAAAGCTGCGTGGGTTTCATATTTTAGTGGCAGAACCAATAATGCTGAACAGATATATCATGTAGACAGTATTGTTGATCTGGTAAAGAGAGCAAAACAAGGCGAAAAGGTGTTTCCTGATGATATAGATGTTGTTACTGGTGGCTTTCCTTGCCAAGATTTTTCGATTGCCGGAAAGAGACAGGGCTTTAATTCTCAAAAAAGTCACAATGGCGGCAAGTTATCCCTTGATGAACCATCCATAGAAAGCAGAGGGCAACTCTATATGTGGATGCGTGAGGTTATTACTATTACCAAACCATCACTATTTATTGCTGAAAACGTTAAAGGTCTGACTAACCTTGAAGATGTTAAAAGCATTATAGAACATGATTTCGCTGATGCAGCAAATGGTGGTTACTTAGTTGTACCTGCAAGAGTTCTTCATGCTGCTGATTATGGTGTCCCTCAGTCAAGAGAGCGTGTCATATTCTTTGGATTTAAGAAATCTGCTCTTCGATCACCGGCACTTAAAGCACTTATGCAAGAGGTTATTCCAGCTAAATATGATCCATATCCACCTAAAACGCATTCGTTTACTGAACAAAATAAATCACTGTACACTCCTGTAACTTGTCAGGAAGCTTTTATCGGGCTTGTTGAGCCAGAATTATCCAATGATCCATCTCAGAAAAAGTATTCCAAAGCTAAATTCATGGGCAAACATTGTCAAGGTCAAACAGAAGTACGGCTTGATTCAATAGCACCAACTATTCGTTCTGAGCATCACGGAAATATTGAATATAGGCGTTTGAGTACTGAACATGAAGGAACACACACAGAAGAATTAGAGGCTGGATTTAAAGAGCGCAGACTTACCGTAAGAGAATGCGCAAGAATACAGACATTCCCTGACGATTATCAGTTTATTTTACGGAAACAGGGAGAATTAAGCAGTGTTTCATCAAGCGATGCTTACAAAATTATAGGAAACGCCGTTCCATGTGTATTAGCTTATAATATTGCAAAACATATATCGGAAAAATGGACAACCTATTTTAAGGAGAGAGCATAATGTTGATTTCTGTAAATCCTAATCCGAGTTTACCCGAATTTCAGGCACTTATGAAGAAAACTGACGTTCTTCTTAATGCAGATGCGCTAAAGCGTCCCAAGTATTATGCTTCCCGTGGTGGTAATCCTCTTGAAGATGATGTAATGGTAGCTCTTGAGGAATCAGCTAAAGGAACTGAATTTGAAAATACCATAGAGAAAATATCTGGACAAAAGTTTCCTGACATAGTTGCTGCCAAATTATATGGTGTTGAAGTGAAGAGTACAAAAGAAGATCACTGGACTTCAACAGGAAGTAGTATCCTTGAAACAACTCGTGTTGCCGGAGTAGAAAGGATTTATATGACTTTTGGAAAACTTGGCGGTAATCCGATTGAGTTCCTTTCAAAGCCGTATGAAGAATGTCTTTATGATATAGCAGTCACACATATGCCACGATACCGCATAGATATGCGACTTAAAAAGGGAGAAACTATTTTCGATAAAATCGGAATACCGTATGATGAGCTAAGAAAAATGGAGAACCCTATCGCTCCTGTAGCCAAATACTATAGAGGACAACTCAAACCAGGTGAAAGTCTTTGGTGGACAGGTGATAACACCGATGAAGCAGTGTCGGCTACAATTCGATTATGGAAAAATGTATCTACTGATGAGAAAAGACGATTTGCTATTCAGGGCTGTGTAAATTATCCTGAAATCTTTAAGGGTGATTATGATCGGTATGCACTTTGGCTTACTTCACAAGGAGTTGTTGATCCTCATATCAGAGACCAATTTTCCGCAGGCGGAAAAGAACCGTTAAGGCTGTCAAATGGAGAAATTGTAAAGTTCCCCGGCGTTTACCGCCGAATCCGAGAGAATGTAGACTATTTTATACGAATGATGGCGCTTAAAGCACCTACTTTACCTGTTGAAACTGCACCTATTCAAGGTGCGGCGTTATCAATTAGAATATTAGAATGGTGTAAAGCTGTATCTCAATTAAGCCCTCATGATTTCGATGAATCCATGGACGCTTTACAAATACTGTTCTTTGGTGGTTCATATAAGAGAACTTCATTAACTCAATCAGGTGAACGACTTGTAACTTGTAAGCACTGTAAACGCATATATCGACAGTCAACAAGCAGACAAACTCCAGGTTTAAGATTTAGCGAAGATGACACTTGTCCGTATTGTAATGAGTCTAACGGTTCAAGTCTTGAATTTGAGTATAACAATAGAAAATGATAAACAGTTCCATAGACCTTAGTCTAATGGCACACTCAAAAATCGTTTCATACAAGTCATTATAGAAATTGTGGGACACACCACAAATAGCAGATACTCTATTGAAACAGTATAACCGCAAGCCCTCGGAAATGCTCTGTAAGCGTTTCTGAGGGCTTTTCTTTTTCAGCGGTTAGTTTTCAGATCCGCAGCGGTGGACGGCTGCGATGGGCTTTTCCGTTCCGCTGACGGCTATCATCATGCAGAAGTCGGCTCGATGATGTGGTGGGTGATCTCATATTCACGGATACGGCGATAAAATGTGTTCGCTGTCAAGCCCATTTTACGCATAAAGTCTCTGCCTGTGATGTGCTTCGACTTCCATTCCCCATAGAGCCTGCCGAATTTATCCCAATCAATCGGGATAGGCTTTCTGCCCGTATACTTGCCCTGTACCTTTGCGATTTCGATGCCCTCACGCTGTCGTTGTTTGAGCTGTTCACGCTCCAACTGTGAGAGAGCTGCGAACACGGTCAACATGAATTTGCCCGTAGGTGTGTCAGTGTCGATGTTTTCCTTGTGACTAACCAGGGTAACGCCCTTTTCGGTAAGTGTGTCGATGATATTCAGCAAGTCCCGTGTAGAGCGTCCCAGACGGCTGATACTCTCAACATAGAGCGTATCGCCCTCACGCACATAATCGAGCATAGCCTTTAACTGCGGACGGTCTGCGTTCGCTCCTGACAGCTTCTCGGAGAAGATACGGTCAACCTGATAGCTGTCCATGATCTCCTGCTGTCTTGCTGTCTCCTGATGTTCCGTAGATACACGGATATAACCTATTTTGCTCATAAAAATGTCCTTTCTTTATTCAAGCTGATTTTTCTTTCTTTTGGCAGCCTGTTCGTTCTGTAAATATCGCTGAACAGTCTTTTGGCTGTCTCGCTTCTGCCTTGCAAGCCGTGACAGCCTGTCCGCTTCTTTCTTGTAAGCTGTACGTTCCGCACAAAGTTCGTCATATTCTTTCTGAACCGTTTCACGCTCGGCTCGGAGGGCTTTCAGCTTAGGAGGATTACCGTCCGGAAACAGCTCTTTCATCTTCTGATATACCTCACGATACTCACTAAGCTCATAGCTAAAATCGCTCTTGTATTTCGTTTTTGCCTTTCCTTCAAGAGAAACATACTGCTTATGATACGGGTGAAATTTATTGAACTTCTCGATGACAGAAATCTGCTCGTCTATCTCATGAAGTCTGTTGCTCATGCTGAACATCGGCGCAGACGAAACAGTGAACTTCGCCAATGCTCTGTGCGCTGCCGATTCCAGTTCTTCTATCGTGGAGTTATCTGCGGTCATCTCATTAAGTGCCTTGCTTACTACTTTCATATTCTCACGGTCTGCCCAATTCTGCAAGCCCTGTGACTGCTGAAATCTCTCTGCTGTGGTCGGTATGAGCCTTACTTTCGGAGCGTGTGTTGTCATATACTTGTATGTCTCGATACGCCGTGCGATCTGCTTGCTCTCGTAGAACCAGCCCAGCGTTTTCGCCCTTGTAAATCTCGCTCTCGGATTGCGTTCTTTCTGCGCCGCCAGCATAAATTTCAGGTCGATCTTGTGGTCGGGATTGTAGTCAACCAATATTCCGAACTCAGCACATTTCGCAAGGAAATCATTGAAGTCCTCGCTGACCTTGATAACCTCGTCTATGGCTTGCTTTAGCTGTGCTTTCCATGATAGGCTTTGCTTGTCAAGCTCCCATTCATAGTGGCTCTTGCCTTTAGATTTTTCGGGGCTTTCGATTACGGAAAGATGATGCTTTTTACATAGCTCGTCCGATACCTGACGGAGCTTGCTCCACGCTCTTTCTGGTATCTTTCCCTGATTAAATTCAGTCTCAAAAGTCTTGCCTGTGTAGAAGTTCACATTGTTCAGAACGATGTGATTATGGATATGCTCATGGTCTACATGGACAGCTAAAACATACTGATACTCGTCATTGAAAAGTGCCTTGCAAAGTTCCTGCCCGATAAGCAAAGCTCTTTCGGGAGTTACTTCTCCGGGGGCAAAGGATTGTATTATGTGCTGGGCTTCGGTTCGGCATCGTCCTGTGCCTGCAAGCTCTCTTGTTTCTCGGAACTGCTGTGTTGCTCCTTGTGCAGAAGATACGCACAGGTTGCTAATAACATACCTGCCGTCTCCGGTTTTGTTCGGGTTGATGATATAAGCAATTGCATTGTACGTTCCTTGGTGTATCGTATGGACGTTAGTAACTGCCAAATTTCATTCATTCCTTTCTTCATAGTCTCTATGTCTGATTCGTAAAGATGCCCTGTCTTGTTTACTCGGTGGGCTATCTGATTGAACGAATTTGATACCGATGATATGCCCCTCGCCGCCGCCAGAAGGCTCTCGTTATCTTCCTCAACATTCATCACGGTCAAAGCAGAATATCGGCAGTAATCGCCACGACTTTTGAAGCTCGTCTGCTCATATCTGCGGTTGATGGCAGCAAGCTCAGCGTCGTTCACCCTGAATGTGATGATATGCCTGCGGACTTCGCTCGGATCGGTGGTCTGTATATCCTCCTGCGGTGGTGATTCTCCCTGCTCGGTTTCTGCCTTTTTGGTATACTCTATCTCGCCCGTGTCGGTGACTTCAAGCATATTCACAGGTTCGTTTTCGTTCTGCTCGGTAGTATCGGACAGCGTATCCGATTGTACTTCCTCGGCGTAGGTATTCGCTATTTCATCAGCGACTTCCTCTACGCTCTTGTGGCTGAACAGCTTTGATAAAAATCCCATTTTGTGTACCTCTTTCTTTTTATTTCTCTGTTTCGATTGCTCTGCAATCGCTCTCAGGGGTCTTAGGGGAAATTTCCCCTAACAAGCAGTATAAAGTTTACGATTCGCCGTAATCGTAATACTTTATACCGTGCTTGCGAAATATGTCGGGCGTTTCACGCCCTCTGTTTCATTTCGGGCTTTATCGCCCGAAATTTCACGCTTCGCTGTGATTTGGAGCTGTGCGACTGCGGTTATCCTGACGGTATCATTATTCTATACTGGCTCGGCGCAGTTTCAGCGCAGTCTCGGCGGCAGTCTAATGAAAACACCCATCATTATTTAATACCAAAATAATGACCGCTTCGTTAAGTATAACCGCTGAAAAATTTCTGCATTGATAATGATATGTAGCAGGTCACGGCAACAAAAGCCCTCTATATATCTACCGACGTTTTCGGGTTTTTGGCGGCTGTTTTCTGAAAAGTTTACAGTTTGTTCATGACGGTTCTCCCTCCTGCATAATTTCAACAGCGGATTTTTATATGATATGCGAACAGAATGTGATCCTTGCTCTGATTTTCGGAGTATCGGCGGTTGCTTTTTCGTGGCAGGTATGGTATAATTTTTTCGATAAGTTCGTTTCTGACGGTATGAGGTGTATCATGGAAAAATGGTTGGAACAGCATAAAAATATACAAGAACGATATTGTAGCAGAAATGAAATTGAGGAAATAGTAAAGAAATGCAGTATTGATAGAAGTCGCTTTTATGAATACTCAAAGAACGACTATACTAAAATCCTCAAAAAATTCTATTACTCGTTTGTTGATTACAAAAAATTTCCGAACTTTCACTTGAATTATGTTTGGCTCAATTTCAGAGATAATCTGAAAAAAGTATATTCCCAATATGATTGGGAGAAAGCTCTTGATGGTATAAAACAATACTTCGATCGAATAGGCAGCCGAAAGCTATTTTTGATATTATCTGACGGTTGGGTTTATGAGGGCTATATTAACGAAATAATATCTGTAGTTTCTGAAATAGACGGAACAACAATCGAAGATTTTTATATTGTTTCTCCTAAATTTGATTCATTCGCTATGTTCTGTTCAGATGGTGATTGTTTCAATATTTTTGAAGCATAATCCTTATTTTAGCTGTGAAGCATTACGCTCCGCAGCTTTTTTATTTTTCCCCATAACAATTTCACGAATGAAAAAGTCTTATGGCGCACTCAACTTCATGCGCACTGCGAATAGACTTTTTATCCCAAAGTGCGCTATAATTTTAGTATGGAGCTGTGTATTCAGCTCGGCATAAATTATAGAATGGTGGTGATATTATGGCAACAGCTTCGATTGCTGACAAGCTTGCAAAGCTCGAAACAAAGATCGCCAAGCGTGAGAAAACTATCGCTGACGAGACAAAGGAGCTTGAAAAGGACAAAGCGGAATACAACAGGCTCTACATCATGCTTCTCTCTGACAAGTACAAGCTGAGTGGCAAAGACCTTTTCTCTGCTATCGAGAACGATCTTGACGAGCTTGAAAAACTCCGTGACGGCAGTGTGTCCGAAAAGGATTCGGACAGCAGTTTCTCTGAGAAAGGCGGTATGATTAAGGGTGCGAGTGCCGATACAGCTCGGCATAGTTTTCCTCATACCTTTACAGAAGGACATGAGGCAGAACAGAAGAAAGGAGACAACATTTGAGCGATGAAGTTTACCTGATCGGTGAGGATAATTTCAGCAGGGTGAACAGGGATTATGTTGCTCTCGATACCAATGAGGGACAGCATATTGCATTGGCTCTTACCGCAAGTGCTATTCCGTTCGACGGCAAAGTGAGCGATGAGCGTATTACCTTTGCCTACGATGCTGATTATAAGGAAGAAGTTGACGAGATATTAAAGAAGGCAACTTCGGAAGAATATGCTGATTTTCGCCGTGAGCTGAACGAGAATTACAGGGGTGAGAAGTGTATGCACTTCCTGCCCGCCGCCGCTGAAATACTGCACATGACGGAGGGTACGCTCCGCAGCAGACCGCTTGACGTTCAGTATATCGTTTGCAGGCGTTATGCAGATTATTGTATCTGTGATTCCTACACACTCAGGCGTGAGCTTGAAAAGGCATTACTGCTTAAAACCGATTAGCTGTTGGGGACGGCTCTGCCGTTCCTCTCAGCATAAAAAGACAACAAACAAACGAGGGTAAGATAGAGAATGCGAAGCCCTCACTCTATAAGCGTAGAGAAAGATAAGCTAAGGAGAAAGTTCGCTATGAAAAACAAAACTATGCAGGAAATGAACGAGCAGTATAAGGACTGTCCCGTTCAGGTCAACACCTATGAGGTGGACGGTACTCCGTGTATCGTTACAAGTCACTTCATTGGTGACAAGGACATCAACGATGTTATCATGAAGTACGCAGAGAACAGGGCTATGAACGAAATGCTCGGTCTTGTTCCGTCTGCGGTAACAGCTTGACAACAAATTCCAGAAACCTATTGACTTTGCCGATATATTGCGCTACAATGAGTATGTCGGTAAGGTCGCTTTGGGAGAAAGGAGTTAATATGTTACCAAAGCAGACCGATTATAAAGTGGGAATGTACCTTAGACTCTCTCGTGATGATGAGAGACAGGGAGACTCCCTTTCGATTGAAAACCAGAGAAGAATACTCACGAACTACATCGAGGAAAATGGGTGGACGCTCTACGATACCTATATCGACGATGGCATCAGCGGAACAACGTTCGACAGACCGGGTGTGCAGAGACTGCTTGACGATGCAAAGGCGGGCAACATTAACCTGATACTCTGTAAGGATATGAGCCGTTTCGGACGTAACTATATCATGGTAGGTCAGTATGTGGATTACATCTTTCCGATGTATAATATCCGCTTTATTGCCCTGACAGATAACATTGATACGCTCAACTCGGACAGTGCGTCTATGGATATGCTTCCGATAATGAACGTCTTTAATGAATGGCACGCCGCCAATACGTCCAAAAAGCTGAGAACCGTTTTTCTGAGCAATGCAAAGGCTGGCAAGTATATGACTACTGCAAGCTCCTACGGCTATGTTAAGGGTGATGATGACAACTACACTCCGCAGATTGATCCCGAAGCGGCTGCCGTTGTACTCCGTATCTTCAAGATGAGGGCAAGCGGAATGGGGCATAAGTCTATTGCAGATGTACTTAACCAGGAGCATATTTTACCGCCGCTTGATTACAGATATGAAAAGCTCGGCAAACCTGTTCCTGTTTATTCAAGACATCTGTGGCAGGCGCAGACGGTCAAGAGACTTCTTGCTAATCAGATTTACATTGGCAACCTTGCACAAATGAAAGAAACTACGGTTAGCTATAAAAATCACAAGGTTATCCGCAAGGATCAGTCCGAATGGGTTATTATTGAGCATAACCATGAACCTATCATCAGCCGTGAGCTGTGGAATAAGGTACTGGAAGTCAATGCTTCTGTAAGCCGTGGCAAATGCACAACCGAACGTGTAACTCACGCTCTTTCGGGGCTGTGCTATTGTGACGAGTGCGGAGCTAAAATGAAAATGCAGAAAACACCTGAGAATAAAAGTCCGTATTCCTATCGCTGCGGTATGCACGTCCGCTACGGAAAATCCTACTGCTCCTCGCACAATATCAAAGGGACTATCCTTGAGGGTGCGATCTTGCAGGATATTCAGCGACAGTTGGACTTCGTGACCAATGATGCGGAAGCAAGGGAAAAGTATCTCGCAAAAAAACAGGGTGATATTGCACATAAGAACGCTGAGGACAGCAAGCGTAAGCGTGATATTGAAAAGCGTATCGACGATTTAAGCAAGCTAATCCGCAAACTCTATGAGGACAGAGTGCTTGGCAATATGCCCGAAAAGACCTGTGCTGAACTGCTTACCGACTATCAGCAGGAAAAGGAAACATTGCAGGCGGAGCTTGACGAGATCATGAAACGCTCGGAGACTATAAAGCAGGACGAAGCCGATGTTGATGAATATATCCGCCGCCTGAAAAGGTATGCAGGAGTTACTCAGCTCACAAGACAGATGGCAATGGACTTGCTTGAATATGTGACCATTGACAGATATGAGGGTGAAGGCAAGCCTCGCAGTATTCACATCTATTACAAGCTCATTGACAAGCCTCTGCGTGATAAGAATAATGCCCTTGCGTGAGCGAGGGCAAAGACCGAAACACAGCCGATTTTAACGTCGGCTGATTATTTGAAGCAAGTGCGTGTCCATAAGTCACGGTTATCCCATTGCCCGCAGGCTTTAACTCCCAATCGGTTTTCTGCTCTCCAAAAGTCGATACCCAGTTGTCGAAGTGCTGTAAGCCGTGGTCTTTCAGGAAGTCATATTCAAGGTAACGCATCATTGTATGAAGCTCTGTTACGGAGTTAGAAATTGGCGTTCCCGTGGCGAAAACCACACCCTTACCGCCTGTCTTTTCGTCCAGATAACGGCATTTCAGGAACAAGTCAAGGGCTTTCTGAGAAGCAGAATTTGAAATGCCTGCCACGTTCGTCAGCTTTGTCGGGGTGAACAAATTCTTAAATTCATGGGCCTCATCGACGAATAACTTGTCCACTCCAAGCTGTTCAAAGGTGATAGTGCCGTCCTGATTGACCTTTTCAAGCCTGTCGAGCTGTTTCTGCAAACTCTTTCTTGTTTTCTCCATAGCCTTGATTTGAAACTTAGAGCCTTCGCTCCGTTTCAGTTCCTCAATGCCTTCAAGTATATCATCTATCTGGCTCTGGATAACCATTTCCTGACGTTCCCTCGACATTGGTATCATGCCAAGCTGTGAGTGTCCGATGATCACCGCATCATAATTGCCAGTGGCTATTTTGGCAAATAACTGCTGACGGTTTGCTTTCTGAAAGTCCTTTTTGGTAGCAACAAGTATGTTAGCGCCAGGATATAGCTTCATAAAGTCATCGCCGATCTGCTCCGTCAGGTGATTTGGTACGGCAAACAGCGATTTTGTGCAAAGGCCGAGCCTTTTCGACTCCATAGCTGTCGCTATCATTTCAAAGGTCTTGCCCGCGCCCACACTGTGAGCAAACAGCGTGTTACCGCCAAACATAGCGTGTGCGATCGCATTGCGCTGATGATCGTGCAGATGAATACTGCTGTTCATCATCGGGAAAGAAAGAGCGCTGCCGTCAAACTCTCGGGGACGAATGGAGTTGAAAAGCTCATTGTACCTGTCAACGATAGCTTCACGGCGCTCAGCGTCCTTGAAGATCCAGGTCTTGAAAGCCTTCTTGATCTCCTTAGCCTTTTTCTGAACCACACGGGTAGCTTCTTCGTCAATGACACGCCTTTCCTTAGTATCGCCCAAGCCGTCGGGAACTTCGATAGTCTTATAGACCTTCGGCTCTTTCAGGTTGAGCAGATGCTCCATGATCTCATAAGCGTTCATCTTTCCTGAGCCGTACTTCTGATTGACAAGCACCGACCTGTCAGCCTTTTTGTTGGCGATATGCCAGCTGTTGGAGTGTTCGGAGTATTCCGCCTGAATAAGAGAGTGCTTGAACCAACGGCTCTGAGGTTTGTCCGCCCTATTGTTGTCGGGAGTGCCGAGCAATTCATACATGAACTGATCGTAATACTTTGGATCAAGCCAAGTCGCACCGATCTTCACATCAATATCGCCAGCCTTTAACGGCTCGGGCATTGCTTTCTGCAAAGCGTTCACGTTGATATTGAAATCGGAGTCATACTCCGCAATTTCCTCCGCTTCACGCAGTTTCGCACGAATATCACCCGACAAGTATTCGCTTGCCGTCTGATAAGTGTTTTCGGTATGGGGAATTTTGAAAATTTCACCCACAAGCTCCTGTTTCAGCTCATCTTCCGACATTCCCGTGAGCTTCGACATATAATCAAAGTCCACTTTCGCTTTTTCAGCCACCGAAAGCGTGAGGGCTTCCATAGCTGTCTCCACGCACTCCACCGCCTTCGGAGGGCAGATCGTGCGCTTTGTGAAAATATCCGACTTCTCGACAAGTTTATCCTTGTCGATTTTCTTTTCCAGCCCTGCAACAAGGTTATACGAAATATCCTCATTGAAATACCTCTTGTTGGTCTTGCTGTGGATAAGCCCATACTTATTATAGAAGTCATCATAGGACTTGCCGAGTTTTGCCTGCAAATCAGAAATAACGCTGTCAGGCTTGTTAAGCTCCTGAGCCTGAATAAGCTCACGGGTAATATCCCTCAGCTCGATAAAAGCCTTGTATCTGCTGAACTGTGCGTTTTTCTTATCAAACCTCTGCTCAAAAGAAACAGCATTTTTCTTGAAATAGACAGCATCGTCCTGCATAAAGAAACTGAAATTACGCAGATCGGACGGTATCTTCACCGCAAGTCCCTGTTCGGTCTTAGCATAAACGTCACGGGCTTTGTCATGACTGATCTCGGCGGAGAGCTTGCCGACTGCTTCATGAAGTGCAGATTTCAGGTCAAAGCCGTCCTCGGCAACGACCATTGTGCCTGAACCATAGAGCTTGTTGCCCTCGACAACTTTGCCAAGCACCATATCAGGATTATCTGCAAAATACTGATTGATAGGCAGTCCATCAGCCGTTTCACCGATATGCACCCAATCGGGAATATCGGACATTTCCGCAACAGACTTGCCTTCACGCTTCTGCAAAAAGATAATATCCGTTGTTACGTCCGTACCAGCATTGTCATGGAAAGCACCGTTTTTACCGCCCGGCAGACGGATCGCACCTATCAGGTCAGCCTTATCCGCCAACATCTGGCGAGTGCTTTCATCGTGCTTGTCAAGAGTTCCTGCCGAAGTGACGAAAGCGACAATGCCCCCGTTCTTCACTTTGTCCATTGCTTCCATGAAGAAGTAATCGTGAAGTTTCGTGGTAGAGTGCTTTTCGTCCTTAAAGCCCAACTCACCGAACGGAACATTACCCACGGCAACATCAAAACAGCCGTTCTGAAAGCTGTTCTTCTCGAAACCGCTTATTGCAATATCCGCATCGGGGTAAAGTGCCTGTGCAATACGTCCCGAAATGCTGTCTATCTCAACACCGTAAAGGTGAGAGTTATCCTGCATTTCTTTCGGCATACAGCCGAAGAAGTTGCCGACACCCATTGCAGGCTCAAGGACATTACCGCCCTCAAAGCCAAAATTGCCGAGTGCTTCATAAATCCCCTCAATAATTGTCGGGCTGGTATAGAAAGCATCGCCAACGGTAGAACGTGCCTGACGGTATTCCTCGGGAGTGAGAAGTTCCGACAGCTCCTTGTATTCAGCCGACCACTTATCCGCCGACTTATCGAAAGCCTGCGGTATTGCGCCCCAGCCGACATAGCGTGAAAGCGTTTCTTTTTCTTCTGCTGTCGCAGGACGCTTTTCGGCTTCAAGCGTTTTCAGCGTTCTGATAGCTTCAACATTCGCCCTGAACTTTGTCTTAGCACCGCCGTCACCGAGGTTATCATCGGTGATCGTGAAGTTTTTGCCATTGTCGGGTGCTGTCACTTCTTCCTTTGGCTTTTCGGGAGTGATGATCTTGAAATCGCCATTACTCAGAAACTCATCTGCAATAAAGGTTACACGGTCTTTTATTGCACCTTCAAAGTCAGTATTGTTCAGTGTAATAAAGCCGTTTTCTTCAAGGCTTTCGACCTTATATTCCTTGCCCTTATATTCGAGATAATCACCGACAGACAGCTCAGGTTTACTCTTTTCAGACTCATTTCGCTCCGCTTCTGTAAACCTTCCTATTACACCGCAATCAGACAACGCAAAGGCAAATGCAGCCATTTCTCGATCACTTGTAAGAAGATCTCCACGAAGCTCATTGAAAGCGCCAACAAAATTTGGGTTATGCTGAATATACTTGTCACCAACCTCAACAGCAAGATTATATCCCACTACTGAACCATCGCCATTTTCATAAAGTGTATCGTAGTATTCATTGAACTTCTTACGCACTGCTTTAAGCAGTATTGTTTCCTGCCTTTCTGCCTTGTCACGTTCCACAAATGCGTGTGCTTCTTTTAATGTGTCTGTAAACTCGCTGTTACCAGCGTGCGTCCAGAAATCACCGTGATTATTTCCGTCATCGTCAACGTCTGGTTGTTTTGTCCAAATCGAAGTGAAATATTTTGGTTCACTATCGGCACGTTCTTCGATAACGTATTTCAAATTAGGCTCTATGCCTGGAATTTCTTCATGGTATAACTCCGGCTCTTTTGTACGCTCCAAGCTGTCAATAAAATGAAAGCTCATGAGCATATCGCCGTTATCGAGTTTGGAAGTCAGCTCACCGCCGTCAAAGCTCCAATTCTTTGCACGGTCAAATTCCATGTGGAGGTCTTTGCCCGTAGGCTCTCCGTTTTCGTCGAGCTTTCGGGAAGTAAAATCTACCGTAGTGACACCTGTGACCACTCTGCGCTCTCCGATACATTCAGGACGAAGATGATCGGTGATTTCAAACATCATTCCCGGCTTGATCGCCTTTTTGAGCTGATTCAGGTTCTTTACCGTGGGGATTTCGGGCTTATCGGGTGTGACCTCTGCCTTTTCGGGCTTCACGGGTGCAGACTGTTCCTTTTCAGGCTCATTTCTGCCGATATACTCATAAAGTCCGCTGTTGAGCAGTTTGTCATAGGAGATATTTTCGGTGATCTCAAACGCTCCGCTTAACCTCTTGACAGTGCAATCGTCTGTGTAATAGGGCAAAGCACCTGTCAGCGAAACAACCTCTGAAACCACGCCAGTAGCCTTGTTGCGAAACTTGTCTCCGATCTCAACTTTGTACGGCTCAAAGTTCTCCTCAGCCGAGCGTTCGGCTTTCATAGCCTGCCACTGTTCCTGCTGTTCGGGCGAAAGATAGGTATTGTCTCTCAGCCTTGATTCTGTCATGACAGCAACATCGTGCCAGCTGTGACGGAACTTTTCACCGTTCTCAAAAGAGAAAGTCATTCCCTTACTGTCATAGTCAACAAGCGAGATATTTCCCTCACCGCTATGACCGCCTGTTCCATACTCTTTTTTCAGAAAGTCAGCCAGTTCCTGCGTTGTGGGGTGATTCGGCTGGCTTCTCATCTTTTCATAGAACTCCTGCACACGGATTTTGCCGTCAACAAAGCCTGTCCCACGTTCAATTTCCGCATAGAGAGCTTCATAGACCTGAACGCCGTCCACAACTGGACCTTTTGCAAATTCAGACTTTGGCTTCTCAGACGCAGGCTTTGAAGCTGTCAGAGGTTCGGAATCACCAAACAAAGAAAGCTGCACACCCTTTTCGTCGGGTTCTTCCCAAAAAGGTCTTTCATCAGCGGAATTTTCATTACGCTTGATCTCGTCTATAACAGCGGCATCAGTAAATAAAGGCTTGTCAATATCCTCCGACACCACAGGAGCATCATCAACACGCATAATGCCAAGCTCATAGGCAAGACCGTCAAGCTCTGCCTGATGATTTTCGTAGGTATCAATGGAAATGACACCTTCGACATTGTCAACGATAACAGTCGCACCGAGGGAAAGCGCCTTATCCTTGATCTCGTCAAGGCTTTCGGCATCGCCCTTGTATTTCAGAGTTACCGCAGGCACATCTTCAGCGGGAGAAGAAGTATCGGAAATATCGGCGGCATCGCTCATAAGGTCAGCCGTCTGTTCGTCCTTACCAGTGTGACGTTCGATCACTTCATCGGGAACGGAAATGAGGTCGGAGAAATCCAGTCCTGTCAGACCGTTCTCGATCATTTCCTCAATGCTGTCATACTGCTCCGTATTGTAAACCTCACCGTCAAATTCATAGGTGATTTTGAAGTCGATAAGGTCAGCCGTCACCTGAATGAGCAGCTCATCGTCTGTCAGCGTGGTAAAAGCCAGTCCGACATTGTGCAGATTGGAGAAGTCAGCACCCTCATGGTATTCCGCTTCACAGAAGTCGTTGATAAGCCACTTTGCTTTGTCGAGCGGAGTCTCAAAGGTGCGCTGAAAGTCCATGATCTCCACGGGCTTGTCAGGATTATGCTCAAGCATCGCAGTACGCAGGAGCGCTGGAAATGTTGTCAGCTCACGGTACGGCTCGATCTCCATTTTATCGCCACGGTTATAGATACCGCAGACGGGATCGCCGTCATAGAACAGCTCACCGACCTTATCGCCGTCAGCGATAGCCAGTTTCCATGTGCCTTTTTCTGTCTCAGCAGATTCGCAGTCAGTCCCAAAGAACTTATCGACAACCTGCTGTAAGGTCTGGAGCTTCTCAGCTTCACGCTTTGGAGAGTTCAGCTCAAAAGCCTGTTCTATGAGGACGGTATATCCTGCTTCATGGAGCTTTGCAGAGTATTCGTCTTTGACATGATCGGGAAAACCGACCATAGGCTGCCCGTTTTTGGAAAGCATACGCAGTCCGAGGACTTCTTCACCGACTTTCGCATTTTTGCCGTACATCTCGTAAAAGTCACCGACCTTGCGGATCGATACCGGTCCTTTATCCTCCGGCTCTGCCTGTTCGGGAGTATCTACAACAGTCGCAGGCTTTTCTGCCTTAGACAGAATCTCAAAGCCCTTGCTCTCCATATCTTCCTGCCAGCCGTCATAGGCAAGCACATCGGAAGTGCCAAGCAGAATACCGCCGTAGTCGGGTGCGTCAAGGTCTTTTATCTTGATACGGTCAGTGCTGATCTCCTCGATCTCACGGCGAGCGCCGTCATATATTATAATATCACCGACTTCAAGATCGGCAACAGACGGCGCAGACTTCTCCTGTGCCTTTTCTTTTTCAAGGAAAAATTCTGGCATTTCGGTAAAGCCGAAGCTGTCACAATAATAAGCCGTTTCCTTATCGTCCACGGAAATGACGATAACATCGGAAACCGAAAGGGAGTGACCTGTGAAGTCCGCAGGCTGATTGGTGTTGAACTGAGTGAAAATGCCTTCAAGAGTTGCATTTCCTCTGAACTCACCGACTAAGCCCTCATATACAAGCTCATAATCGTCCTTATTGAGCTGTACGCCCTCTGCTTTCAGCCTGTCAATCCCCTCAAATCGGACACCGTGATACTTCTCACCGCTGGGAAGCTGATAGATCTGAAACTTACCATGAGCCTTTTCCACATCATCAATGGTGCGGATAGGATTTTTCTCCTTGAAATCGTCAAGTATCTTCTGTTCCTCAGCGGTAAGCGCAGAATGGGCTTCCAAATAAGGAACAAGGACATTCAGCATATTTCGTGGAGTTTCCTTGCTTTCGGGTGTGTTGTAGGGATAAGCTGTCGAAGCAACGGCATTTTTGCAGATAGTGCGGATATGGTCAATAAGACTTCCACCGCCCGAACCCTTGCCGTCACCTATGTCAAACCTGTTGGAGAAATTGAACTCCTGCCCGTCCACAACAGCCCTGATCTCAAAGTTTGTTTTCTTGTAGTAGCCTGCATTGAGGTCGGGGATCATACGCTCCTGATGCTGTTTATCGTCAAGATACTCCATAAGAGCATTTGCAAGCGCGAAGCTGATCTCGCCGTGTTCTTCCGCAAAGTCACTCAGCAGACCGCTTTCGGTAAACCAGCGGTCATTGCCGTCCTTAGAATAACCGAACTGAAATTCAAGGCTGTCGGGCTTTCTTTCAGGCTCAAAAGAAACATTATATTTTTTCTTTGCGATGATAGCAAAAGCCTTTTCGGTCTGAGTTTCATCACCGAGAATATCGTGGAGAGCCTTCTTGATACGGTTCAGTTTAGGCTGATTATCGCCAGTCTCCCAGCCGTGGAGTGCAGCACCGTCAAATGCTGTCAGAAGGTCAGCAATTTTTTCATCGGAAATATCGGGGACAGCATCACGCATATCATCACGAACCCACCAGAAAGCGAGATCTTCAAATTCCTCATGGGTGCGGTCAAGAAATGCCTGTCCGATCTCCTTTAAGGAAACAAAACGCTCCATACCGCCGAATGAACAGTTATAGCCGTCATCTGTCCACTCCAAATGCAGAGAGTGACGGAGATTTTCAGCATAATAATAGGTACGGTCAGAGATCTTGCCGTCCTCAAAGACAAACTCCACCTTATCCTTATTTGCGATATTATCAGAAGCGTGGATCATCAGACCGAGCGCAAGCTCACGGCGAATGTCCTCGCCCTGATGATAACGCTCCGCAAGTGCATACAGCTCTTTTTCGGGCAGATGATAGCCGAAAGAAGAATTATCGCTGGGCTGGTGCTTTTCAAGATAACCACGCTCAAACAGCGGATATGCCATATCTTCCCACTCATCGGAGGACAGTGTATGCTCCGCAAGGAAACGGGCAAGGTCAGCATTGGAGAACAGCACTTCTTCCTCAGTCGGTACTCTCTCAGCGTTTTCACGGTCAATTACCGCCTGCTTATGGGCAGTCAGGAAGTCTGCAATATCTGACTCTTGCAAAGCACTTTGCAGTATCTCCGCATACTGCTGAATATCCTCACCCGTGAAAGTCTCGTCAATGCTGTCGATCTGTCCTCTTGTGACTTCACCGACAAACATAGTGGCAATTGCAGACTTCTGTTCTTCGCTGAAATCATGCTGGGAAAAGAAATCGGAAAGTTCGATAGTACGGTCAAAACTGCTTTTCGCTTCAAGCATATCATTCAGCTTGGAGTGTTCGCCGTAACGCTCCGAAGCAGGCTGATCGAGATAGGCATTGATAAGGGACAGCATTTCACCGAACTGTGCTTCATCGTAACGCTTATCGAAGAAGTCCGAAAGCTGAAGCTGGGCATCTTCCACCGACAGCCTGTGCATTACGGGCGAAAGCGCTATCATCTGCTCCATTGGAAGCCCCTGCTCCTGCATGGTGTGGATAAGACCCACCTCACGCTTTGCGGTATCTAATGCCCTGTGAAAAGCCTGTGCTTCATCACGGTCAACCGAGAACATCACCTTGCCGTCACGGATAACACCGCTGTATCTTGCATTAGTCTCGATAAAGGGCTTAACTTCCTCATACTGTTTCGGGGTGAGGGTTGACATATACAAATGCCTGTTTTGTGCCGAAACAGAACGGTTTCCGATGATCTGTCCCTTTTCGCCAATGCCGACCTGACGGCGCTTGCCGATGATATTGTCACGGACAGACCTCACATAAGCGAGATCGTCATGGCTGACGGTCAGAGTGCCTTTGCCGGTCGGGTAAATTCTTCCCGAGAACTTGATACCCTGTTTGTCCAGCATTTCAGCCATTTTCAGGATAAGGTCACGGTCAGCGGAAATGTACTCCTTGTTGGGGATATATCTGTATTCCGCATTGCCGATGATATTTTTCTCGGGCGGATCGTATGGAATACTTGACTTGACAACAGGCACATTTCCCGCTATGGAACGAAGAAACGGAACATCGCTATCGTTCATAGCGATCCTGAAAGTATTATTTGCACCCTTTGCAGGGAAATAGTTTACCGTGGAATCGTCAAGCACCTGTCTGATACGCTGAAAATCATCAGCGTTTATTGTTGCAACTACCTTATCGGCATTGCTTGTCGCATTATGCCAATAGCGGTTTCCAACAGCCACTCTGTCAGCCTCCTTTTTTACTTCTGTCTTTTGTTCTGTATCTATCTCTTTTTTTGGGATACTCCTGAGCATATCGTTCCAGTCTTTATATGTATCGGGAGTGACGATACGCTTCATATCGGGATATTCGGTCATAAGCCTTTCGGCGAACTCATTTCCGGCTCTGTCGTTGTCGGAACATAAATACACCCTGTTGGGCGAAATGCCGTAACGCTCCATTGTATCAATGACCGTCTGAGGTTTTACACCCATCATCGAGACAAGCCTGTGATCGTCAAGCTCATTTTGGTGCATTTGCAGATAGGACAGCATATCTATCGAGCTTTCAAAGAAAAGAAGATGACTGCCGTTTCCTCTGCAAACCTCAAATCCGTAACCGCCTGCCGAGCCTGTCGCTACACCTTTGAATTTATGTTCCGTGGAAGTGCCGACCTTTTCAGCACCTACGGTCTTTCCGTGTTCATCGGTGAACTTAAACAGCACATTGCCTGTTTTCTGCTCCTGTGCCACCGCACCGCTTTGAACAAGGGACTTGACAAGTTCATAGTCAAGTCCTCTTGTTTTGCAGAGATAGGCGAATACACGCTTTGCGTTATCGGCTTCGGAAAATACAAGTTCCTGAGCCTGCGCTTTCTGCTGTCTTTCTGTATGCTGTGGCGGAGTATATGTGCGGTCATAGTGTTCGCCGTTCAGGGCTTCCACCGCTTCAACAAACGACATATTCATATACTGACGGAGGAAGGCGATGTTGTCACCGCCCTCGTCCGTACTGAACCTGTGCCATACTCCACGTTCGCCGGGGGCATTGTCCTTGATGTGCATACTGTCATGGTCTTTCCAGACGTACTCATGCCCCACACGTTTCAGGTCAAAGCCATTCTGCATAAGAAACTGCGGAAGATTGACCGTACTTGCCCTTTCTATCTGTTCTTCACTCAGTCTCATTTAGCCTAACCCCTGTGTATCTTTCTTTTTGGGTGACTTCTGCTTCTGGGGCTGTTTCTTGCCCTGTCCGCTGATACGCTGAACCTCTCGTTTCAGCTGTGAACGTGAGAAAAATGCCCGTCCCTGGTCTTTCTTCGATACCGTAACCGCCGACTTATCGCCGTTCATAACAGCGGAGTGTGCAATGCCTTTCTTGTCAAGTTCAGCGACCTTTGCTTTTGCCTGTTCTTCGGTCATCGGCAAAGTTACCCTGAACTCCTTCGGCAGAGCCTTGTAAAACTCGGGATTGATATATTCGGCTGCTCTCACACCCTTGACCTTATTTTCTATCTGCTTGTAAGCCTTAGCATTGTCTTTCGATACGGTTATCGCAACAGTATCATTCTTACGGACAACGGCAGAATACGGAATTTTCTCAGCCATAAGCCCCTTTACGATCTCACGGGCAACTTCGGTTGCTTCAACACGGGAATGTCTCTGCTCTTTGGAAAGAGAAGCATAGTATTCGGGGTTGATCGTCTGATATTTGCCCTTTTCGCCCTTGCCTGCATTTTCCTTAGCCGCCTGTGTCTTGGCGATCTTGCCGATAGTGGAGTACATAATGTCATTGAGAGCCACAAGGTCTTTCTTTGATACCGTGATACCTACCTTGTCATCGCCACGGGCGGCGGCTGAAAATTCAATGCCTGCATTGGAAAGCGCCGCCATAACAGAGACAGCCTGAGCTTCGGTCATGCTCTCAATGTGGCGGTCATTCCTCGGCAGTTCCTTGTAATAATCGGGATTGACACGGAAAGCGCCGTCCTCGTTTATCTCCGCCTTGCCGTCAGCGACCATATCAAGAAGCCAGTCCTGCACTTCGGACACTTCTTCCTCGTAGGTGCGTTCTTTGTTGACGGCATCTAAGGAAGAAAGAGCCTTTTCCACTACCGCAAGTTCACCTTGAAGCCTTGCAATATCCTCATTCGCCATTTCACGCATTTCCTGTCTGATATGCGGATTGTCCGCAATGGTCTGCGCCGCTTCAATGGACTCCGCTAAGTCGGCTCTTGTCTTTTCAAGGTCTTTTCGGCTTCCGTTGTTGATGATGCCGTCTATCATGTTGTAGTCATCTTCAAGCTGTTCCTCCACCGTTGCATTGAACTTATCCGCCAGCGAAGCAATCTGAGACTTGTCAAGTTCTTCGGTCTCCTGAGCATAGAAAAGCGTATCCTCTGCAAGTCCCGAAGTGGTCTCAATTCCGTTTTCAGCCACATCAGCCAGCTTGTCGCTTGTCAGCTTCATCTGAGCGTCAAGTGTGTCATTGTCCTGCATGGAGTAGAACTCATCGGGCTGATGAACCTTGTCAATACGCTCATCTATCGACTGAATACGCTCCGAAAGTGTATTTATCTGCTGTTGCAGTTTGTACTTGTCAACAACGCTGGTCTCGGGAGAATTGTATTTCTCCACGATACCGTCCTTTTTAGCGGTAAGAGCCTTTTTCTTATCCATAAGACAGTTGAATGTCGCTTCATTGAGCCTGTCCATAGCATCGGAAAATGCTTCACGGCGGTGCTTGTTAAAGCCGATAGAAAAACTCTTGATCGCATCGCTGAGAGCAACCACTCTGTCCAGCTTGTGAGAAATCGTGTCACGCTTTGCGGTCATGGCATCTATCTTCTTCCAGCCGTTTTCTATCTTCTGCTCACGCTTGGGGATCTTGTCCTCACGGATAGCCGTGATACGTTCCTCGTTACGGCGGATCATGCTCTGCACAAGAGGAACACCGCCGAGAGTAGCCGAAAGCATACGGTTTGTATCTTCCAGCTTGTCAGCCTTAGCGGACAGGGCTTCGATCTTCGCTTTGTTCCTGTCGATTTTATCAGTCTGATTGGCGATCTTCTCATCAAGGGAATCGATACGGCTCTGATGATGTTCCGCTTTGGCATTCAGAAAAGGCAAAAGTTTTCCCGACTTCTGAATATTGTTCTCATTGTTATGCTCCTGAGCCTGCGCCTGTTTTCTTCTCAGTTCTTCCTCTGCGTCTGCTATGGGCTGGTCATTGGTGCGCTTGTCATCATTATCCTGTACGGGCATTGGCTACCTCACTTTCTTCTCTTAACGAAAACGATGATACCTGCGGTCACTGCTGTAACAACAGCGCTTGTGATGATAATAAACTTCTTCATTGTCCGAATTTCCTTTCTCTTTCATTTTTCTCAGCGGTCAGCTTGTCCTTGACCGCCTGCCTGCGTCTTATCATTTCAGCCTGACGGCGAATGACTTCTCTTGAAATAAGCCCTGTGCGGACTTTCTCTTTGTCCGTAAGGTCAGCCTTGTCCCGATGATCTTCATCACCCTTGAGAACGTTCTGCCTGTGTTGAGTATCTGCAAAATATACAGTCTCACGCTTTTCGGGAGTATTGTTCTGCTGTACCTCACGTTCCTTTGCTTCTTCCAGGTCACGCTCCGTCTGCCTGTTGGCAGTATACGCTCTTGTCAGCTCACGCTGAATGGTGGGTGTGTCACAGTACCAGAGCCGTGTGAACATACGGCACAGCTGGATTTGCAGTTCGTTCGGTCTGTTTCGTAAAGTACCCTCCGTAACATTGAGATAGTGCGCCACCGAGGGGAGAAGCACAAGATAACTGCTGTCATCTTTATGTGTTTTGATCTCACGGAGCATTTCTTCAAACTCATCGGAACTTGCTTTCTTCACGATCTCATCAACCGTGTCCTTATAGTCGGCATCATAGGAAAAACGCATCTGCTTGTCCGTAAAAGTGCCGATATGCGGAACACCGCTTGTTTTAAGGGCGATAGCCAACAGCTTGCCCTTGTCGGTATCAAGCGTGACGTACTCTCTGCTGTCTTTTGGAAAGTTATTCTCACCAAAGGAAAAAATATGGTCACTCACTGCTGCATCATTCCTCTCAGTTCACCAACAAGCTCCGCATTGGTGCTGTCCTTGTCAAATTCCATTGCATACGCACCGCACATCTGCTCCTGAATACGGCGAGGGAGTTTTCTTAGCTCTCTGACAGGCACAGCGATGAGCTTTGCGATCTTGTCAAGCTCGATGACCGCCAGCGCCGAATTGGTGAGCATATAGATCTGCTTTGTGTTCGCACTGTTGGCAAGGTACTCAAACACAATGACCTGCTGTGTCTCAAAGTCAAGATTTGACAGCGTTACCATAGGAATGCCCGTTGCCTTAGATACCTTTTCAAGTGTGAGAAGCACCGAGCCTTTCTGCCACAGCAGATCAAGGGCATTGTAAAGCTCTTTTCTGTCCTCGTCTGTTCTCACCACGATAGTTTCAAGGACGGTTTTCATCTTCGCCCTGATCTCCTCGGGCATTTCGGCAATGCTTGTCTGCTCAACACCAAGCGCCTTTTCGATAGCCGAATAGTCTAAATCGTTCATTTCTTCTTTCCCTCCGTTTTCCAGTTATAGTAGGTCTTGCCCTGATATTCGTTGGAAACGACTTCGGGCAAAACGATAGTCTTTCTGCCGTTTTTCATGTAGCTTGTGGACTTGCCGTTCAGAAGCCCCTTGACCTGCGCATCGGACAGCGTTACACCAAAGACCTTAGCGACATTCATTCCGCATTTTGCTTTGCAGTACCACCCGAACTTGCCGTTGATAACCTCAGCACCGCACTTCGGGCATCTGCCTGCCGATTCAAACTTGCCGTCTGAAAAAGAAACAGAATTATCGGACTTGCCGTATTTACCGCACATTTCACGGACATTCTGCTCGATTTCTGACATGAAGCTGTCAGCGGAATACTGTCCGTGTTCCACCTGTTGGAGCTTCATTTCCCACTCAGCCGTAAGTCTGGCGGACTTCACTTCATCGGGGACTACGCTTACAAGGTCAATGCCCCTGTCGGTAGGAATGATCTGCTTTCCCTTGCGTTCCGCATAGCCGTTCTTTACAAGACTTTCAATGACAGCTGCTCTTGTCGCAGGAGTGCCTAAGCCTTTCTTTTCGGACTCCTCATCATATTCGTCCTGTCCTGCGTGTTCCATAGCGGATAACAGAGTATCTTCGGTGTAAGGTTTCGGCGGACTTGTAAAGTGTTCGCTCTTGCTTAAACTGCCGGTCAGGATTTGACCCTCAGTCAAGACAGGGAGCGACTTGTCATCGTCCTTATCATCGGCGGACTTCACCGCATAGCGTTTCCAGCCCATATCAAGGACGGTCTTACCGCTTGCCGTAAACTCCGCACCACCGCACTCAGCGGTCACTTTTACCGCTTCATACTTATGTGCAGGAGCAGAAGCACACATCAGCTTTCTCGCCACAAGAACAAGGATATTCTTTTCTCCTGCCGGAAGTCCGTTAAGGTCAGCCGTGGCGATACCGCTTGTGGGGATAATAGCATGGTGTCCCGTGATTTTCTTGTTGTTGATAACTTTCCGCAGATCGGGAATATGCACCATATTGAAGCCGAGGTAGGTATTGCAGAGCCTCAGCACATCAAGCGCTGTCTGCTCCATATCGTCCGAAAGATACTGGCTGTCCGTTCGTGGATATGTGACCAGCTTCTTTTCGTACAGATTTTGCGTATAGTCAAGTGTCTGCTGGGCGGTGTAGCCGTGGGTTTTGTTGGCTTCACGCTGTAAGGTGGTCAGGTCATAGAGTTTTGGTGCGCTGACCGTTTTGATTTCCTTTTTGACAGCGGTTACAGTGATTAGCTTGCCGGCACAGGAAGAAATAAGGTCAATGACCGCAGTTTCATCGTTGATTCGTGCCGAGGACAGCGTAAAACCGTCACAGGCTATATCCGCAGTAAAATACTTCTGCTTGACGAAATGCTTGACATCATAGTCACGCTTGACGAGCATTGCAAGCGTAGGTGTCTGCACTCTGCCGATGTTGAGTTTACCTCCGTAACGGCAGGAGAACAGGCGAGAACCGTTCATGCCCACGATCCAGTCCGCCTTTGCCCGTGAAAAGCCTGCATAGAACAGGTTATCGTAATTAGACATTGGCTTCATATTTGAAAGCGCCTGTCTGATAGCCGATTCTTCCAGAGAAGATACCCACAAACGCTTGACAGGCTTTCTGCACCGAGCCATATTGTACACATATCTGAAAATGCACTCGCCCTCACGGTCAGCGTCCGTGGCACAGATGATCTCGGTCACATCATCACGCCCCATAAGCGCTTTGACAATGCCGAACTGTTCCTTTGTGCTTTCAGTGACCTTGAACTGCCACGCATCGGGGATCATTGGGAGCTGAGAAAAACTCCATTTCTGCTCCCAACCACAGCCGTATTCATTGGGATTTTTAAGCCCGACCAAGTGACCGACACACCATGACACGATATATCCGCCACCTTCGATGCAGCCTTTGTTGGTCTTGTTAGCACCGACCACCGAGGACAAGGCTCTCCCGACCGAGGGTTTCTCGGCAAGAATAAGAACGCTCAATCAATTGCACCTCCGTCGGAAACATACATCACCACATCTTTGTCTGGATCGATCTTGAACTTATTGGGTGCAACACACCCGTCATCAGGCTCGTCATACTTATGCTCAAAGCAAGTGCCGTAGTAGTTGTCTAAGTCCTCATCATCGTCCTCATCGAAATCGTCGAGGTCATCGCCGTACTTGTCACGGAACTTCGCATTTGCTTCTCCGTTGCACTCCCCGAACTTGTACGCTGCATAAGCGATACCGCCCACAGCGCCGAGACCTGCCACACACTTGATGATCTTCTTGATATTCATAAATTAACCCTCCGTTAATACTCTACGGAATCGCCGTAGTTGATTTTTTTGATTGACTTTATGTTCGCTCCGAGGTCAAGACCACACCAATTGTAGTAACCCCAGGAGCCTGAAAATGCCACACAGGACGGCAGACTGTTATCATCATAGATAAACTCAACGATACATTTGCCGTCACCGCCGAAGTTATGATATTTTCCCTCACAGTCATCAGCCCAGCCTTTGCTGTCGCATTGCTTGACGGTAAACTGTGTTCCGTTTTCAAGTTCCACTAAGTACCTGTCCCAATCATAGCCGTAAAACAAGCCTAATGCGGCGCAGTAATCACCGTATTCATCACGGCGAATGCCCGTGTTTGTGATTGGATCGACCACAGAACCATATATCGCACCCGAAGCAGGCTGTGCTTTCAAGCCCGAAGCCCTCTCGCCGGCAAAGCAGTTAGTCCACCCGTCCTCGTGGGGGAAATCCCAAATGACTTCTACCGTTTCGGTCTTGCTGTTCTCCGATACAGGTACAGCTTCGGTATTTTCTTCCTCAGAAAGAATAACAGGCTCTACCGTCACTGTGTACTCAGTACCCTCACGCAGGCCCGTGATGTAGCACAGGCTGTCCGATTTGAACTCAAAGTACATATTGTCATAGTAGGCATAATCGGGCGAGACCGCTTCACAGGTGACAGTGTAATCCCTGTCAGGCTCGGACTCCCATTCGACCTTTAAGCAGGAAACGGAGATCGTCGATACTTCTAAGCCCTTGACAGATACTTCGGTGATCTCGGGCGGAACATCTGCATTATGTACGATAAAGCCCATGACAAGAGCAAGTATTCTTCTTTGAAAATCAGGCTCAAACATTATATTTCCTCACCGCCTTCCGCTTTGATAAGTGCCTTTTCAAGCTGATACGGCACTCCTATCAGAAGCGACAGGATCATCGACAGTATCAGCACTGTTGGCAGATAACTTAGCACGTTTCTTTTCCTCTCTTTCCTTAGCCTTCATCTCTTTTGCAAAGGCTCTGTATTTTGCCGTGTATTCGTATGACTTTCCGAACAAGTGCATTGCCGCCTTATATAAATTAGGTTCATGTTCTTCGATAACAGCAAGTTCTTCGTTGATATGCTTGCTGAACGGACACCCGACACAGCCCGTTCTCCGCAATTCGTATTCGGTATAACAGCGAGAGTGTGTCACATCAAACATCTGCTCATAGTCATGCTTGTCCTTGTCGGTGTACCAGAATATCGGACGAAAAGTATCACAGCCCTTTGACTTGCACTCTGAAAAACAAGTCTTAAATGCCGCCGAACGGATACCGCCCTCAGCCTTGCGAATGCCCGTCATATCAAGGTCAGCATCAAGCTCCTTGATGATACGCTTTGCCGGTTTTTTCTTCGCATATTCACAGCATTTGTTGGATATGGGGAAATCGGGAGGATTGGCAAGAATAAACTCTTTCAGCCACTTGTTACGATAAATCGAAAAACGGCTCATCTTCTGCACACCGTTTTCATCGGAATAACGCTCACCGCACCACCATTGAAGTGCTACCTTGCACTTAGGATATTTCTGCAAAAGAACTTCCAACGGTTCATCTTCCCACTGAAAATGGTGGTCTTGCAGTCTCATCATCTGTTCCGATACATACTTTGAAAGGAACGGCACACCGTACTCCTTGATACAAGTCGGAATAGGCTTGTCGGGCTTGATGTGAATGATCTCTATACCGTATTTCTGTTCAAGTTCAGCCAAATGCTCCTTAGTAGCGGTATATTCAAGCCCTGTGTCAATCCAAAAATAGGTCACTTTTCCGTCCTCATCGACTTTATGTATCATATCGAGCATAATGTCACTGTCCGAGCCGCCGCTGATACTGCATACAGGCGAATATGACCGCATCATAATGCGCTGTGCCTTGCAAAAAGCGGTATAAATGGTGTAGTTATTGTTATCGGCACAGGTTTTCAGGATTTCTTCATTCATCACGAAGTCCTCCCATTATATGGGCGATAACGTCCACCGTCCAGCCGTTGCCGACAGCGGTATATCTGTGCGAGTCTGCTGCACCCTCAGTGTAATTGTCAGGAAGTGTCTGCAAACGCTCATACTCCAATGGAGTCAGCTTGCGGACAGCACCGTTCTGATAGACTTTCTTCTGTAAATTACCGCCTGCACCGTCACCGCACAACGTTCCGCACTTGTATTTCGGATTGAAAACACGCTTGTTTTCCGAGAATATTTTTTCTCCGTTAAGTGTAGCGATGACACGATCATCTTCACCATTCAGAGTATATTTCTTATCACGATACCAATACTTTTCGGGAACTTTTTCTGCTGAAAGAATAATATCGTCAAGCACAATACCCTTATCAGACGGCTGTGTGACATTCGGGATATTCGTCCAGTACAGCCGTTTGCGCTCCTGTGCCGAAACAAGTGCGGAATTTATCATAACAGGCTCAACACCAAGTTCACGGGTGATCCCATCACGCCATTCCGCTTTCATGCTTGCAACGTTTTCAAAGAGAAAATACTTCGGAGCGAGCGTATGCAGGGCATCGACATAGACATAAAACAGACGGCTCTTTTCGCCTTTCAGACCAGTTTTGCCTTTCTGTCTGTAAACTGTATTCAGACCTGAAAGGTCTTGACAAGGACTTCCGCCTATCAGCAGGTCAAAACCGATATACTCTGAAAAGTCCGTATTTGTTACATCGCCCTTATGCTCAATAGTCGGATAATTCTTTTTGCTGATTTTGATAGACGGCTCATTGATCTCATAGGCGACATAACGCTCGACAGGAATACCGGCTCTTTCAAGAGCGGCCATTCCGCAGGATATACCATCAAATAAGCTGAGTACCCTCATACCGCACCGCCTTTCTCCGTCAAAGAAGAAAGAATATGTGCGATAACGTCCACCGTCCAGCCGTTGCCGATACACTTGTATCTCTGCGAGTTGCTGATACCTGCCGTATAGTTATCGGGGAGAGTCTGCAAGCGCTCCGCTTCAACAGGAGTCAGCTTGCGGATAATATAATCACCGTCAGGCAGATCAATCTTATACAAACCGGTCTTTGCTCCCTGACCGCCCCCATTTGCCGATAGTGTTACCGACTTCCCACGAACGGAATAAATTCTCTGTCCCTGACCGCCTTTTCCATACTGTCCAACACGAACAGGCGCACACACAAGGCTGTCTTTCTGAACCGTTGTCAGACAGTTTGATTTTCCGTCAGGTCTGACTTCGATATGCTGTTCTGTCTTGCCGTCATTGACATATCTACCACGCTGGGCGGCACCCACAGGCTCGGTGACAGTTTCGACCGGTACAGCAATAGTGGTATGAAAACCCGAAGTAAGTGCAGGATTTTTTCCCTCAATGCTGTAAATCCTCTCACTTAAAGACGGCAGTTTTCGTGTTGGGATAGTTGAATTACCGCTTTGAGAGTTGACACAAATCGGTACAGCCACTCGCTGCTTAGCCATTTCACTTCCATACGGACTGAAAGGCTTTTCTCCGGCTTTATAATATGTAGCAGGGATAGTGTGCGACTTGCCGCCCACAGTATTGATCGGAATAGCCACCATTGTCCGCTGTTTTCTTTCAAGCGTATTGTAAAGTACAGCACCGTTATAGGAAGAAGTCATACAATAAGACTTGTCCTGCCATGAGATACCATTTTCAAGCACATCGGCAAGCATAATGCCCTTATCCTCGGGCTGGGTGACATTCGGGATATTAGTCCAATAGCATCTCTTACGATTTTGCGCCGAAAGCAAAGCAGAATTTATCATAATAGGCTGTACACCTAAATGCTTGCTGATCTCGTCCTTGATATTCTGATGAATGGAATAGTTATTCTCATAAAGAAAATATTTGCACTCACTCTCACGGAGCGCCCGAACATACTCCATAAACAGCCTGAACCCCATGCCGTCAGAGGTGGTCTCTCTGCCTTTCTTTGCAATAGACCAGTATGTACACGGACTTCCGCCGAGCAAAAGGTCATACCCCTTGAACTTCGTAAAATCGCCGTCAAATACGTCCCCGTGGTGAACAATATCGGGGTAATTGCGATCTGAGACCGTGACAGCGTACTTGTCGATCTCAAAGGCATCATAACATTCTACGGGCAGGCCCGCACGTTCAAGTGCAAGCCGTCCGCAGGAAATGCCGTCAAATAGGCTTAAAACTTTCATTAGACAAATTCTCTCTCTTTTCTCATTGTCTGTGTTGTTTCTCTATATCTGTTTTGTTGTCATGACCTTGAATCCAATGGGTTCAAGGTCGTTCAGGCTTCGTAATACTCGTCACAAAGCTCCTTGTACTCACGCTCCAGTTCGTCATAATCCTCGCAGAGCTTGTTGTACTTTTCCGCAAGGACGGAGTGATTTCTGCCAAGCTCAGAAGCCGACTTCACAACATTATCGTACTTCTTCGCCATAGCGATACCGCCGTCCATAAAACCGACCAGGTGACCTGCATCATATCCCTGTGAAAACCACTTGCGCTTGATACAGTCAGCCACCTTTGCGGTAACTCCTGCCGCACAAGCTGCCCCTGCAAGGGAAGCGATACCTACGATCATCTTTTTTCTGTTATTCATTTGCTGTTCCTCTCTTTCTCTCATTCGTCATCATAACTGTCATTGCCGTCAAAAATCTCCAGGTCATCATCATCGTCCGACTTGTAATCATCGGGATCAAACTCAGGCTTTCTGACACCGTTATCGCCCTTTTTCTTCTTGAAAAGGAAGAAACCGCCTGCACCGAATCCGATAAGTGCGATGATACCCACAAGGTAGATACTGCTCATATTGGCAGGGGCTTTCTTGACAGGAGCATTTTCTCCGTCCTCGGCACTTTCACCGTCAGCGGTTGTTTCGGAAGTCTCAGCCGTGTCCGAGGAATTATCACCGCTGTTCACTCTGCCGTTGGCTTTTTCAGCCGCCTGAGCCGCTTCTTCGGGAGTGTACTTCGGATTTCCGTCCTTATCTTCTTCGCCTGCATAGAGAAGTGCGTAGAGATCATAATCGTCAACTTTGTTCAGAAAGTATACATTGTCCTCTCCGCTTTCAGCCGTATAGTTGATAAGCACATAGAAAACGTGTCCGTCCTTTGTGGTGACAGCGATAAACTGCATTTCCTCAGTGTTGTAGATGATCTGCTCCGACTTGATAAGAGTAGCGTTGCCGTCTGTATCGTAGTACGGATCGCCGTCATAGTCAGGTCTGCTGTCATTTGCGGTAACAGTGCCGTTGCCGTTCTCGGCAAGCTGTGCCATTACCTTCATAAAGTCCTCCATGCTGTATTCTTCCTCTGAAACAGAAGAAGTTGTTTCAGTCCCTGAACTGCTGTCCTCAGCTGAGGTCTCTGTTGCTTTTGCTGTTGTTCCCTCAGTTTCAGAGCCGTCCTCTGAACTGTCATTGTCAGCGGCAGTTGTTGCCTGTTCCACCGATTCAACAGCGGAGTCGGTTGTTTCTGCCGCCGAAGCCGAAACCGCACCGACACTTGCAAGGGAAAGCATCATTGCTGCCATTACAGCACTAAAAAATCTTTTTTTCATTGTTGTCCTCCTGTAAAAGTGTTCCTGTGTATTCATCGCCGTCAGCCAGCTCGTCAATGTCATCGTCGGTAAGCCCACGGCTCTTGAATTTCAGGTTTTGCTGATATGAACGAATCAGTGTCTCAGGATCGGTCTCCTCTGTATTAGCCACCTGTTCGAGTTTTTCATATTTCAGCACTTTTATCTCCATAAGGAGATTTTTGAGCTGTCCGCTTGCTGTTTCTATCTGCCTGCGGAGTGAATCAGCCCTTTTCTCTTTCTTTTCGATCATCTGATCTATATTAGCCATCACATCACCTCCGTCAATACAGCACCAAGCGTGGATCAATGTAGTCCCAGCCGTAGCCGTCCGTGTCAATGTAAATATGAAAATTCACGTTGCCGGCTGTCGTTTTGGCAAATTCCTTGCCCTCCTTGATACTGTCGCCTTCCTCATAGTCATTTATTAGCACCGCATTTGCGATAGTGACCTCCGTATCACGTTTCGTACCGCCGTTTCCGTCATACCAATACTTCACATCGTCCTTGCGGATCGTGATCTTGTTGTCATCGGTATCAACATCGGTTATCTTACCGCTGAAAGGCATTTTGAGCTTTGTTCCGCTGTCCGCATAGACCTTGATACCCTGATACAAGCCGTCACTTGCTTCATTCCAGCCCGTCATTTCGTAGCCAAACTCTCTTTTGAGGGAGTAGTCACGGATAGACGGCTCGGGAAGAAGATTATACAATGTCTGATGATTGCCGTAGAGCGTGTTGCCGTCCTCATTGCCGACAAGCAGATTGTAATACTGCAAGCGTTCGGTCTTGTGGGACAGGGTTTTCAGCTTGTCCTCTATGACCTCATCAAAGGTCTTTTTTTGCTTGATGTTGTAATACAAGTTGCATTCGGTTTTCCAGTAATACTTTTCATAATAGGCATACATACAAGTGTCTGTTATGCTGTCATTCCAAATGGTTGTATCGGTCGGACTTACCAAAAACCATGCGTCAGTACCGTCCCAGCCCCAAAAACTGCGGTTATGTGATGAACCGCCCGCATTGAAAAAGAATGTGTCGTTATCGCTGTCATACATATAAAACGGTCTGCTGTCGCCTGCATAATAGCGATGATCTCTCACATAAAAGCCCGTCAAAGCGTAATCGTTATTCGGATCAAGCACACGGTAGTTATCCGTAATGCAGATATAGCCGTCGCTGTCACGATACTGTCCGATCTCGGAAGTGTACGCTATCGGTTTGAAACGGTACTTGTAAGGCTGACCGTCATAGATATATGCGTCCTGTTCGGCTCGGTAATATGTACCCTCGTCAGCTGCACCGCCGCCCCAATAGTTGTAGGGGTCAAGTTCCTCCCAGCGTGATTTGTTGTCGTACCAATACACAAACTGATATTCCGCATTGAATATCTCATCGAGCAGATCTTCGGTATCTCCGTCAAACTCCCAATACTTTATGTCACCGTTGTCGGCGGCATCAAAATCGTAGTAGTAAGCACAGAGGAATGACCACAGCTTGTAGGTGTCGAAGTCATAGACCGGATCCCAGGGATATTTGTCCGAATTGCCCCAATACCAATTATCGGGCTTGTCTTTCAGGTCTTTTTTCTTAGCACCGAAGTCCGCAAGTCCGTCCTTCCAGTCATCGGGATCACCGACCTTGCGTATCTTCTCATTCATCTCATAGGCAAGTTTCGTATAGTATTTTTCGGCTTCCGACAAGTCATAGTCCTGCGCCGCATAAGTGCCGAGGGTGAAACCGCTGCTTGAAGCGATAGAACTGAAAATCATGATAATAAACGCAAACACAAGAAGAATGATGATAACAGGCACAGCCAGTGTTGCAAAGAACTTCTTGACTTCCTTTTCGTACACGTTCTTGACGAACTTGAAAGCCGTCCTGATCGCATCTGAAACCGACTTCTTTGTCTGCTTGTTCTTCGGTCTGCGTTTCTTCTTTTTCTGCTTGTACTTATCGTGCTTTTCATTCAGCCTGTTTTCCTGCCTGTTCAGGCGGTTTTTAGACTTTGACTCGCTGTCTTTGAGCCTGTCACGCTTTTTTTGCTCACGCTGTAAACGCTGGGGCTTTTTGACTTTTTCTATTGCAGGCTCGGCAATTCTTCTCTTAGCCGAGTCAACAGCGTGTACGAAGTCATTATCCTGATCCTCGTTGACCGCTTTCTGCCATGCAGAAGCCCTCATACGCTTGGCTGAATAAGAAACAGGCTTTAAGACAAGAAGCCCTGCACTTGCATCACGCTTGATCTTCCGCTGATTGCGAAGCTCCTTTTTCTTGAACTTCTTGTCTGTTTTAAGCTGTTTCTGCTCAAATTTCAGTTCACGCTTGGACTGCAAATACGCCTGTTTACGGCGCTTGTTCATCGCCCTGCGGTAAGGATTGCCCCTGTCTCTGACCTTTCTTGACTTGTAAAAAGCCTTAGCCGACTTTATATCCGCCTTTGAAGCACTGAGTTTCGGCTTGTAGGAATCGACCTTGAAAACCTTATATTCAGCCTTTTGGAGCTTATACTTTGCCTTTTCAAGTTTCTGCTGTTTCTTCTGTTTCAGGTGACTATGCGTACCCTTGACGGCATCGACCGCCGTTCTTCCGACAAAGAAAACTCCACGGTGATAATCGTCAACCGCTTCACGGGTGTATTTCTGTTTCAGTTTGTTGCGGACTTCACGCTGGGCAACGTCAGCACCTTTTAAGCCGACAGTTTCCGCTGCGAGTGCAGTGTCAACAGCTGTCTGCGTTACATCGTGTACCGCAAAATTCGTGACCTTAGCCGCACCCTTGAAAATCTTGCCCTTTTTGGACTTCGGTTTCCAAGCGTTTATCGTCCTTGTGACCGAGGGAGCATCGCCCTTGATACGGTATTTTGCATTGACCGCCTTATGAATCAGACCACGGTTATTGCCGTGAAACTGCTTTTCATCACGGACGATATTCGCTTTGGTCTTGAATTTGCCCCTGCTGTTCTGCCCACGGACAAATTCTATCTGAAACTGTTTTGACCGCCTGCTGACCTTATCGAAACGAGCCTGAGCTTTACGGAGGTTATTCTGTTTTCTCTGTAATCCCATAAATCCTCCATTTCATGCCGTTTACTGGTCTTGAGGGCGAGTCGTCATCAAGCGGAACATCTGCGTATCTGCCGGAAATTTGTCGGTGAAAGGCAGTAAAACCTTATCGTATCTGATAAGACCCTCGCCCGGACCTGAGTTTGTTACAAACTTCATCTGTTCTTTTGAAATATGTAACTTCTCAGCCAGAATGTCACGGTCTCCCGATGCCTGATTCAGCATATACACGAAGTCCGAGTTATCAAAGATATTCTCGACTTCCTGCGACTGCAACAGGTCTTTTACATTCTGCGTGATACCCGTAGGAACTCCGCCCCATTTTCTGAAACGCTTCCAGATCTCAGCGGAATACTTTGCCGTCTGTTCCTCTTTCAGCAAAAGGTGGAATTCGTCGATGTAGTAGCGAGTTATCTTCTTTTTCTCACGGTTTGCGGAAACTCTGTTCCAAACGGTATCCTGAACGATCAACATTCCGACCTTTTTCAGCTGATTGCCTAACTCCTTAATATCAAAGCAAATGATACGGTTTGTCATGTCGATATTCGTTCTATGGTTGAAAAGGTTCTGAGAGCCATTAACGAACATTTCAAGGCTGTTCGCCACTCTCAGAGCCACATCGCCCTCAGCTTTCAGTTCATGCTGTAAGTCAGAAAGCAAAGGCATTTTCTCCACAGACGGCTGATTTTCAATGAAATTCTTGTAGATACGCTGAACGCACTTGTCGATAACAGACCTTTCCTCAGCGGTCAGTCCGTATCTTCCGCCCACGATGATCTCGCACAGGCTGATAAGAAAATCCGACTTGTCAGCGATGACCTCCATTGGATTGCTCATAAGGTAATCGTCGATCGTTACGTCCATAGGGTTGATATGCTGTTCGCTGTTGCTTGCAATTCTTATCAGCTGTCCGTGGAGCGCTGATACAAGAGGGAAATATTCTCCCTCGGGATCACAGATGATAATATCGTCCGTGGTGGTCAGAAAGCAGTCTAAGATCTCTCTTTTTACAGAGAAAGACTTGCCTGCGCCCGGTGTGCCGAGGATAAGTCCGTTGGGATTTTTGAGCCGTGACCTGTTGGCACGGATCATATTGCCCGAAAGCGTGTTCACTCCGTAGTATGTCGCCTGACCGTCCTGAAAAAGTTCCTTTGTCGTAAACGGCACAAAAATGGCGATACCGCTTGTGTGCATTTCTCTTGACACGGGTACAGCGTTGTAGCAAATGGGAAGTGTGGAGACAAGCGTCTGCTCCTGTCTGTAATCGTAGGGGAACATGGTGCAGTTGTTTTTCTGACAGATACGTTTGAGCATTTCCGCTTGCAGTTTCAGCGCCTTCTTGCTCTTTGCATAAGCCCTGATACTGATCGAGATATGGAAAAGGCGCTCGTTCTTGCTGTTTAAGTCCGCAAGAAGTTTGTCGATGTCCTCAATGTACATCTTGATAGCAGGCGGAAGAATATCCGTGTCATATCCTGCCTGACTTGCTTTTTTCTGTTCATCGACCTTCATAGCTTCAACCGCTGTCAGCTTCTTCTTGACGAATTTGAGTGCATCGATCTGGTCTAACGGCTCAACATGAAGATTGATACAGAATAAGTTCTGCATTTCCAGAAAGTCTTTCAGTATCTCGTCCGACAGTTCGCCGGCAAGGATATTCAGTCCCCAAACCGCACCGTAAGCATTGCCGATCTCAAAGTCAGCCTTGTTGAATTTCAGGGACGGCGGGGCGATAAAGTCCTTTGTGTCCATTCCTGCATGGAGCATACTGTCCCAATCAAAGATAAAATGCTGGCTTCTGTACGGGTTGAGAGCGTAGTACATCGCTTCAAGCCTTGCCTTGCCGTCGAGCATTTCGGCTTCCACACCAAAAGCCTTAAAGCCCTTGATAATGTCGTTTTTAATGCTCATCAGCTTAGACCTTGCCGACTTATAGCTTGTACTCTCAATTCCGAATGTCAGGAATTTACGGGCAGACTGACCATTAGAGCCGGTCAGGAGCTTGTCCGTCAGCATCTTGCTGTACTCCGAGCGAATATCGTTGAAATCATCGTCCTGCTCGGGTATCTGGATAGTCTTTATCAGCTTGTCCTTTGACCTGTTCTGATTTTCAAAGGTGAGCTGAAATTTGATCGTATTATCGAAAAGATTGATAATATCGCAGTATTTTGAAAAAATGTTGTTCTGTTCGTCAAACTCCGCAATGCTGTAATTGGCATCATAAAACTGTACTGTCAGAGAAAAGAAATTCTCCGACACCTGGCATACTCCGTCACGGTAAATACACAGGAAAGGGATAGTATTCTGCACCGTGGCATTGCTGCCGTTTTCTTTCTTTATCTCAGCCATTCTTGCGGATAAAAGTTTTTTGTCCTCTTTGGTAAGCTGTGAGGCAGGCTTGCCCAGGAGTACAGAAGCACTTGCTTTGCTGTCTCCCTTTATTTTGGCATCTTTCTTTCTAAAGCCCATTGGTAAACCTCCGTTATATCAAAGCGGAGGACACCGAAAGTATACTATTATATATAGAGAGCTGTATCAGCCTTTTCTTTCGGCATCTCTCAGCTTTTTTCGTATCTTCATATATTCGATGTGCCGTTCAAAGCTCACGAATACGTTTGTTGTTCTGTAATATCGCTTTCTCGGTCTTGTAAAATACTCTTTCATGAACCTGATCTGCTTTTCAAGAAACACACCGTTCTTTTTGTACAGTCCGCAGAGTATAGCAGGTGCGGCACACGCACCCATCGCAAATATCGCTCCCGACATACCGATTGCATTTCTTGTCAAGAAGAAAACAGGCGCTCCGATCACAAGACCGATACCAAAGCATATTACTTGTCTTTTTGTAAATCCCGCAATAAACTTTTCCTTAATCTCATTAAGGTCTTTCGGGATAGGAACGTAATGTGCCATAAAACCTCCGTAAATAGCCGTTTTCAGCATTTTAGTGGGCCGAAAAAACTGACTTAGATATAGCGCCTGTACGCAGGATAGTAAAGATCAATGCAGCCGTGTAGCCCAAAAGCATCGCCATTTGCATGATGACGCTTCCTGTGCCTGAATTCAGTGTTGTTATCATATTTGCAAACAGTGTCTTGAAGATGCCGAGTGCGACAATGATGAAAAATCCCTGAAAAGACAGTGCTAAAAGCTGTTTGATCCAGTTTTTGCCGATTGAAGCCCATTCTCCCGAGTCCATCATCGTAGCCATAGGGATAGGAGCAACAGAGAGATACATAAATACCTCAATGATACGGCTTGCAAGGGTTATAACGATAGCGACTATCAGTATCATCACTCCGAGATGCACTATCAGGGAGATAAACCACACGGTCATAAGCTCACCGAGGGAAAGTCCGCTTAGTGCCGACTTTTTCAAAGCAAGCGCCGTATCCAGATAATCGCCTGTGCCGAATAGAGTTGTCAGACCATTGGAACAAACATTAGTTCCGAAGCCGAACAAAGCAGAAGCGATATAATATGTATTCGACACCAATATTACACCGCACAGGGCTTTGATTATCCATTTTATGATGATAGAATCATCAAAGTCCTTAAAGTTGTTGCCCCTCAGCACCGTCTGTATCAGGTCATTCAGAAGAATGATCGTCAACACAAAGCCCGCAATCGGGACGACAACGTTATTACATAGCGTTTCGATAGTTGTCCACACCGAAGTGCCGCCGGTTCCGCCGCCCGTGAAATTCGCAGGGTGCGAGGTCAGATATGTTGAAACAAGTCCGTCACTGCCTGTTGTCTGCGAAAAAGTATCGGTCAGAAGATCGGAGATACCGTCAAACTGGCTCTTGATGCCGTCTTTGAACAAGTCACAGCACCAATCTTCAAGTGCGTCTATCGCATCACTGATTACTCCCATTTTTCATCACCTCCTGCTGGGGGTTGTAATGGTCTGTCGTATTTGTTAAGCTGTCTCAGTTCAAGTTTTGTGGGGAGTAGGTCACGGCAAAAGTATGCCGAGCCGAAATGATTGCCTTTGGTGGTACATTCCATATTCTTTCGGGTATGGTAGTCCACTCTTGCATCAAAAACAAGCATCTGTATCTGATTTCTGAAAATCTTATACCTACGTTTGCCCTGTATGCTGTTTACGGGCAGAAGCAGAGCAAAAGGCTTCTCAAAAGAAAAAGCTCTTTTCAGGACTTCATCTTTTTTGCTGAATGGGGGATTGCTCACAAGTATGTCCCAATTATCAGGCTCATACTTAAAGAAATCTCTGCCTTCGCTCAGACTGCTCCGCACCACCTTATATCCGTTTTCCGTAAGGCAGTTATAGTAGGCGCTCCATTCTTCATCGAACGGACACCAGATAACCTTGTCTTTCGGCAGGAACTCCAGTAACGGCTCTACCGCATAGTAAGGTGTATAGACCTCATCTCCTGCACTTGTCCTGTTGGCAGTTAAGTATCCTATGTTGATTGCCATTGCGTCACATCGCTCATTACCCACCACAGCCCACCGCATGAGCGACCCTTCATAATTCTATATTTACGGCGTTATTTGTATAGCGTTCAGCCGTTAGTTTACGCTTGTCTCTTTCTCTGAGTATTCTTTATCAGATAGCACCTGTCATCATGGTTTCGAGAACAGGAACGAGGATAATAGCGAGCAGGATCAGACCAAGACCAGCCATAAGCTGCTTCATGCCCTGGCTCTTCGCACCGGGGTTATCGTTACCGTAACCTTCCAGAAGGTTTACGATACCCCATACACCAACACCGCCGCCGATCAGGCAGATGACACTCTTGAGAACGGTGCAGGCGGTAGTAATAAAGCTGGAAGTATCAACTTCACCGGTACCAGCCGCAAAAGCCTGAGTTGCACAGGTAGATGCCATTACTCCGGCGATAGTTGCGAACATAGTTGCCTTCTTAGCAAACTTAGCACCCTTAGAGAGCCACTTGTGCTTAGGTGCAGAGGCGGTTGCTGTCTCCATTGCGGTATTCTCCACCGCAGAAATATTCATAGTTTCCATAGGTAAAAAGTCTCCCTCAAATAAAATAAACTCGTCCATTCAGCGTCACCCGATTATCTCTTTTTTTATTTTTCGGGTTCTTAGCTGTCTGCCGTATCTCCGTCTATATCTGTTTCGGAGTCGGCATCGTAAACAGCTTCTGCTTCTGCATTTTCTCTTTCTGTCGCATCAGCAGGATAGGTAACTTCCTTTAAGGCGGAACTTGACTTGTCGATCACCCATTGACTTATTTGATCTTTCGGAGAAATGTTTGAAACCATCCCACTTCGGTCACTAACAAAACTTTGAATGTCAAACTTTTTCTTCGGGTTTGCATCAAGAAGTTCAGAGTAATTTTTGTGTCTTGTTATATCGTATTTATCAGAGAAGAACGGACGCACTCCTCTAAGCTGTAAGATACATTTTCCGCCGTCCATTACGGCTAATTCGTCCTGAGACTTCAGCTCCTTTCCGAGTTTCTGATAGTTCATACCGTAGCTTTCCGATTGACCTCTGTTTGTGGAGGTATTGAAACTGTCGATAGTTTCCTTACCCAAACTTTCAGAGATCTCTTTCAGCGTTGACTTCTCCTTACCACCGAGAAACAGCATCGTATCACAGTTGCCTTCAATTGTGTCTGCATTGTCTTTATAGATAGCCTTTAGCTGGCTCTTAGCTTGCAAGATGATACTTGCCGATATTTCACGGCTTCGGATAGTCGCTATCAGCTTTTCAAACTGAGGTATCTCACCGATGTTCGCAAACTCGTCCAGGAGACACCGCACATGGTACTGCAATCTGCCTCCATCGCTGTTGTCAGCTTTGGTACACAGCAGATTGAATAATTGACTATACATGATTGCAACGAGGAAGTTGAACGTTGCGTCAGTATCGGAGATTATTACGAACAGCGCTGACAGCTCATCACCGAGCATATCAAGGTGCAGTTCGTCATACGAAGTTATCTCCAGCACTTCATCTATTGCAAAAGGCGCTAAACGTGTCGAACAGCTAATTAGGATAGACTTAGCCGTTTTTCCTGCGGCAAGTTTGTACGCCTTGTATTGTTTGAGAGCAAATGCGCCAAGCCTTTGCTGATCGCTTTGAGGTGTCGAATGACAAAACCTGCGGTATTCGTAATAGTCTTTGGCTTCAAATTTGAACTTGCTCTCGCTTTCTTCTGCTTCTTCGGAGTTTTCCTTAGATTTCTCAGATTTGTCTTTATGTTCCTCGGTTTCCATGGCTTCAATGATTTCTTCCTCAGAAGGGAACTTACCGTCAAGCCACGTTTCAAGCATACCGAACTGAATGTCCATAGCATTCTTGAAGGTTTCATCGTCCTCACGGCACTCGGAAGCATTTATCATTTCAATAAGCGTTTCAAAGTTGCGCTCATCTTCATCGTAAAGGGTGAAGATCAGTGCAATGTAAGACGTATACAACAGCTTTTCAGCCTTTACCCAGAAGTCATCACCGCCGGGCTGTTGAGAGGAAGAAGTATTCTTGATAAGGACTTCCACGAATTTGAGAATGTCCTTCTCACGGTTTCTTTCGGAAATATAGGCAAAAGGGTTATAGTGCATACTTTTTGAGAAGTCTATCGTGTTAAAGACTTTTATGTTGTACGGCTCATAGACAGGCATAGGCTTGCCGTTCTTATCTTTCTTCAAGCCGTTTTTGCCGTCCCTCTGATACACTATCTTGCCTTCGCTGTTTCTCAGCGGTCTGCCCCTTGCAAGAAGATGACCGCACTCCACAAGCACCGTACCTTTCGGATCAGTGATTACATAGGAGCTGTGCATCTGCATCAGGTTCGGTTTTACGAAAAATCGTGTCTTACCCGAGCCTGAACCGCCTATGACAAGAATATTCTTATTTCGTGCATACTTCGGAGCAGAGGGCTTGCCCATTGTAAGCGACTCCGTTTTCGTGAGGATAACGTTGTTTTCGGGGTTGGATAAATCCATGTAAGGCTCAATATCCTTTTCACCGCCCCATACAGCCGAGCCGTATTCTTCGCCCTGCCTAAACTTCTTCTTGTTTTTCGACTTGACATAGAGGACTAACCTCATCACACCCGCCAGAACCAAGCCGAAAAGAATATCCAACGGGTGAAAACTGGGAAAGACCTTAGCAAAAGCGACCCCGAGATTGCTCATAAAAGGGAGTATCTTTTCTTGAAATCCGTTGCCCTCTGCCGTTCGGTACGCATAGCCGATAAGGTTTCCTGCATACGCAAAGATCGCATAGGGTAAGGCTTTCAGAATGACCTTTTTTAGCTTTCGGGTATTGATCTGCACTCGGCAGACAAAGCCTTTCTCATGTTATCGGCATAAAAGTTCGCCGTAAAAACATCATCGCCCCTTGCCCTTGGTGTCGGGGGATAGGTATGTTCGATCATCTGTGTGTCTCCCTTTTTCTCTCTTTCGATCTGTGTTTCCTGTGCGGTGACTGTGCAACACGGGCAACTTCTCTCTTTAACTGCTCCCTCGTGAACACTCCTCGCTGGTTTGTCTTAGCGTTTTTCCCGACGTATTCGGTAAACGCTTTCTTGAAGTTCTCAGTCTTGCTTGCTGAAAAGAAAACATGATAGGTAGCCGGCTGGGTAGACTTGTCTGCTTTCAGGGCAAAGTCAACATCGTACTTCCTCGCCGTTTTGAGGAAATCACCGATATTGTCCTCGCTGACCTCAATGCTGTCGAGCTTGCTGTCAGACTTCTTTTCCAGCTGACGATAGGACATTCGCCCTTTCTTCTCAGCCTTGCCTGCCATAAACTCCTGCAAGGCTTCTTTGAGAATATCCGAGCTGATCTTCTCCGCCTTGATCGTCAGGTCTATCGTTTTCTTTGTGCCGTTTTCGTAGTCATTAGCCATCAGGTATCAGCTCCCTCCGGCTTGGGAACTTCGTAAACGGCATACGCCTGATTCTTGAACCACTCATGGAGTGCCTTGACAGCTTCCTCCGCTTCCTCATAGGTCTTGTAAATGCCGATAGGGATCTCAAGCCCCGTAATATCTCTGCCGACCATTTCAAAATCGGGATCGATAGTGCCGTCATCAGCAATATCAGCATCCTCCCAATTTGTCTTGATGCCGATCTTTACGATATTATCGTAATTCACCATCTCATCAAACTGTGTGTAGATAGTCTTAGCCACGATCTTCACCGTCCTCTCTGCATATTTGTCTCAGCTTTTCGTGATATTCTTCCTGCAAGCGGTCAAAATCCTCAAACATAGTGTCTATGATACGCTTATCCGTCTTTTCAGCGATCATGTCCATGACGATAGCTTCAAACTCGCTGTGGAAAGAATAAAACAGCTTGTCTACTGCCTTGTATTCGGGCATAGTGTCACCTCACAATCATACGCACCACCTCCTTTGCGGTCAGTCATCGAAGTCTTCATGGAGAACATTCTTCCGAACATCGTAGTCAATGCTCATATCCTCATAGCTTTGGGTGAAGTCAATATTGTTCGCCAGATTGATAAGACAGCTCATCAGATAACTCATAGGGTTATGGATACCCATTGTTTTCTTCATCACGTCATAGCCCCTGTCCAGGCAAGCCCTGTTCACTCTCAGCAGAGAGTCCTGAACTTCCTGAGCAGAATAAACTATGTCATCAATGACTCGCCCTCGCCGTGATACAGCCGTCCTCACCATATGGCTGACGATCTGATCCAGCCCGCTGACGGTCATAGTGTCACTTCCGAAAAGCTCTATCCATTCGACATACTCGTCATATTCGATATTCCGCTTGATGATATTTTTTATCTTTTCTTTGTCTGTGATATATCCATCAATCAATCTGCCTTTTGTTCTTTCAACATTTTCAACAGCCTTTTTGCCTGAAACAGCCGATTGATTGATAGATCCTTCATCACACAGTATTTTATTTTCTTTATTTTGTTCTTTAGTATTATATTGGGGGCGATTTTCTGTCGGTAGAACTTCAAGCGGTAGATCATCAAGATATAGGTTTTCTACCCCTTGTTTTTCACCCTCTTGCGGAGCTGAAAAATCAGCGGTTTTCAACATCTCTGTTGAAAGTTCCGCACCCGATACCTTTGCTTTTGCTTCTGCCTTGACCTTTTCTCTGTGCTTGTCTGCTTCGTCCTCGCTTATGGGGTTTTCAAAGAAGTCATAGACGTACTCAATGCCCTTGCTTGCCGTCATATTGGCATACAGCTTGGTGACTACCAGATAGCCTATATTTTTCAACTCTTTGAGCGCAGAGTCGATAGCCGTCTTGCCCTCTTTGCAGATGAACACAAGCCCTGCAACGGAGTAATCCCAATCATCTGGAAAGGAAAGCACTCTCAGGAGCAGACCGAGGGATTTCAGGCTGATTTCCTTAGAACGGAGAAGCAGACTGCTTACTATGGTAAAGTTGTCGGTCTTATTGACACGGCAGCGCTTGGACTTGTTGGAGGGCATATTGCCCTCAGCCATAACAGTGCTGGAAAGTGTCTTGTCTTTCTCTGAACTTTCATAGAAATCATAGACATAATGTATCCTGCCGTCCTCGGTCTCGTTCGGGTAGAGCTTTGATATTTTGAGATAGCCCCACTCCTGCAAGTCTTTCAGGACGGTCTCAATAGCTGTTTCTCCCTCTTTGCAGATAGAAGAAAGACCCTTGATCGAGTAGTCCCATTCTTCGGGAAGTCCCATTACACGGCCCAGCAAACCGACAGAAGCCAGACTGAGGTTTGATGACCGCAGGAACGAATTACTCAGCAGAGTAAAGTTTTTCGATTTATGTACACGGCATACCGATGATGAAACGGTCTTGCTCTTTTTTATTTTCTTGCCCATTTTAATCACCCTGTCAGTTATCTCAGCTTCATGTTCGGTATACGCAGCTTGTTCACTGCATAGGTGTTGCCGTGAATGATGATAACGTACTTTTCGTCTTTAAGCTCCGTCAGAGCATTTCTGACCGTTGACGGCTCGTCCTTCGGAAAGAAAGAACACATCTCCTCAAACGTGCGGTAGTCCCTCTCGGGAACATTGAGCATATTGTCGAGGATCGCATAAGCCGGCAGGGTGAGTACACCGTGGTCGTTCACAACGATTCTCATAGGTTTCTGCATAGAAAGACCTCCTTGACTTCATTCTGAAAAAGAAAAACGCTCCTCATTGCTGAGAAGCGTTGCGTAGTATTCAATTTTGGGCATAAAAATAGCGGACAGCGCTTCACTTGTATGAAACACTATCCGCTAAGTCCATTTTTGGGGTTGTCAACAGGCTTTCTACCAACTTTTTAGATTTTCTACCAACTTTGGCAGAGTGGCATTTCTACCGTCTTTCTACCAAGTTTTGATGAATTTGTGATTACTTCGAGATTACGTTATTTCGGGAGTTTTAGACTTTCTACCATAAAAAGTGTTGATTTTACGGGCATTTAAGTCCATTTGAGTTCACTTCGTTCCACTTAGTTCCATTTGACTGAATTTATATCATACCGATAATAAATTCACAAGTATTTGATATAAACAGGTCTTTTGAACCGGTGTAAATCTTACTATAGCGTGACTAACGTGACAGTGACCCTCAATTCCACTCCCTGAAAGGTTTTCCGTTGTCACACTCGCCCGTGATAGACGCTTGACAGCCGTGACACAGCACATCAGATAGTTCTTACTAACTCCTTGATGAAAGACTACCTTCTCCTATGAAAGCACTCTCGCCTTTGTTACTTTCTGCGAAAGTAACGCAAAGGTACTTTTGACAGTGCGGCAAGCCTTCTATCAAAAGTACCCTTGCGGCAGCGGTTCCTCTGCACCCCTTTGAAGCGCTCCCCTCTGTAATTGTGGGGGAGCGTGGTAATGCCGCCTTTAATAACTGGGGGCGGCAGAAACGGCTACCGTCGGAAGTGTGACAGCAGGAGCTGTCACATTACTGTCACGGACGGGCATGACAGCGCAAAAGCGTGCAACAAACGAAGTTGAGGGCAACTGTCACGTTTGTCACGCTGTCACACGGAATAGATGTACCGCGTACCAATGTACCAAATGCACCATTCGGTGATTGGTACTTTTGGTACGCCTGTACACGGTACGCAGACAGGTGGAGCTGTTCATTTTAGGGGCGAATCCGTGAAGAAAAACGGTAAATTTTGCCGCTGTAAGCCGTCCGGAATCGGTGAGTAATATACTTACCCTACTCAATACCTTGACGAGCTTAAAACGCGATATTTTTCTCGGTGCAGAAAACAGGACAGGTGAGATCATCGCCTGTTCTGTTCTTGAATATTCGACTGTCTAACTATGATTGTTGGGTCAACTTGTGGTCAACAAACTTACTTTTGGTCAACTGAAAATGCTATATTTCGTCAGACTATACCACAAAGAAATCGCTTAATAATGCACTTTCCCACACTTTGCCATATTATGCGAAAAGCTTTGGTTTTAGAGCCAAATAAGAACCAATCCGCAGGACTTATCTGTAGACAATATAATAAATCTACGGAGGAAAACTGCTATGAAATCTATACTTGAAAAGCTCTATTATGGAGAGATAAGCCCCTGCTCACTTCCCACACCGACTACAGAGCGCTACTTCAAAGCGAAAGACGAGGTTGAGAAGTATGGCGCAGACATACTTGCCAAGTACCCCGACTGCAAGGAACTTCTCGAAAACTACGCGGATGCGATACACATTACAGCAGCATGCGAGGGATTACAGGATTTTGAGGAAGGCTTCAAGCTCGGTGCTGCCTTCATGATCGAGATAATGGATACAACAGACTAATGCTTTAGGCTGCACATCGGAAACGGTGTGCAGCATATTTATTTCTTAATTATCCAATGACCATTTAATATCTTTTAGGTCAACCACATTACCAGCATCATCAACGCCAATATATATGCGAAGAACCCTCGGGAACAATATTCATAACAACTGCAAAAAAGTAATTGTAGGTAACATCTTTGCATTAAGCTTTAGTGAAAAAATTTAAAAATTAATTCCTATATTGCCTATTGAAAAAATATACTTTGCCTGCTATAATACCGATATCGGCACGGCGGAACTGTATCCGACCGGTCGAATAAACTCACAGGAAAAGGTTCTGTGAGAGCGGAACATCTGAAATGGAGGTAAATAATATGAAAAATTACAGAAAAATGATTGCAGGGCTTATCGCACCGGTATTTGTTATTGTCGGTCTTGCAGGGTGCTCTGCGGACAACGGAAACAGCGGCTCGAATACAGCGAAGCTCACGGTCAATGCGGGAAAAAATACCGCTGCAAAAGGAACAGGCAATGATCCGGAGACTCAGAAAGAGACTGTTGAACTTCATCTCGCGGATATGAGCGTCTATGGCATCGCAATATTCAACTATGCTGAGAAGATCGGGCTGCTCGACGGATATTTCGACGATCTTGACTATAATGTGAACGTTACGCTTTCCGAGTGGGCAAGCGGTCCGGATCAGAACACCGCGTTTGCCGCAGGCGAGATAGATTTCTCAAGCATGGGAAATATCCCCGCTGTTGCAGGTACTTCAGGCGGTTATGGAACAAAGATACTCGGTGTGAACTATCTTTATGACGATGAATATGTGCTGGTAGCGAGAGAGGGCTCGGGAGTTGAGAGCGTAGCCGATCTCAAAGGCAAGAACGTAGGTACTTATATCGGCACAGTCTCACACTACGCGATAGCCAAATACCTTGAAGCAGGCGGTCTCGGTATCGATGACGTGAATCTGCTCAATGTCGGCTCTGAGGCTGCAACATCGCTCCGTAACGGCGATATAGACGCAACAGTGCTCGGAAATGTAGTAGCACATCAGATCGAAGCCGAAGGAACCGGAAAGATCCTTTCTACGGATCAGGTGCCGATCTACAACTATGTTATAGGAAGGATCGCGTTCACCGACAAATATCCCGAAATAACGGTACGTGTTCTCAAGCTCATAAACGATACATGGGATTACGCTCTCGCGCATCAGCAGGAATATATCGAATTCTACGCGAATGCTTCCGGCACGGAGGTCAGCGTTATAGAGGCATCGTGGAAGGACGACTTCCCGATCAAGTCCGCTAAGGATTTCAGCCCTGAGGATTATGAGCTTTACATCGGATTTGTTGACTGGATGAAGAGCGTTGAGTACGCGTCTGCTGATCTTGACCCGGATTCCCTGCTTGATCTCAGATATGTCAAGCAGCTCTCAGAGTGAGGTGTGTGAAATGAGCCGTAAGATCTACTTTGGCGGACCTATACTCACATCGGACGACGAGCACAGAACAGCTGCCGCGGTCGTCACCGAAAACGGCAGGATAACGGATGTCATATACGATGAAAGCACAGATATTGCCGCTCTTTTCCCTGACGCCGAGAAGCATGATCTTCAAGGTGCCACGCTGACTGCGGGTTTTATCGACGGTCATTCCCACTTCATCTCGGGTATTTTTGAGGATCGTATGCTTAACGCGAATACCTCACCGCTCGGAGAAAGCGACTCGGTCGAGCAGCTTATCGCGTCATTGAAAAAACAGCTTGAAGATCCCCGTTTTGACGGAGAGGATTATCTTTACGCAAGGGGATATGACGAGTCCATCTATCCCGATCATCGCCTTCCCACCCGCCTTGACCTTGATACTGTAACGAGCAGACCTCTCGCTCTTACACATATTTCCGGGCATAACACAGTATTCAATTCCGCAGCTCTTAAAGCTGCCGGCGTCGATGGCAGCTACATTCCTCCTGTCGACGGCGACGCCGGCAGGCTCCCGGACGGTTCGCTTTCCGGAATATTTTACGAGAACGCTGTCAATGATGTCCGTCCGAAAAGACGTCATAACGCCGGAAAGGACATTCGCGAAGGTATAGAACGCGGGCTTCTCAAATACGTTTCCGAGGGCGTTACTACCGCACAGGACGGCGGCACCGGCCCAGAGATGTTCGATATAATGCAAAGTCTTGCCGACAGTGGAAAGCTCACAATAGATATAGTGAGCTACCTGATCGGAGAAAACACCTCAGAACGTCTCGCGAATGCCGAAAATCACCGATATCACGGGCATTACCGCGCCGCAGGGCGCAAGATATTCCTTGACGGCTCGCCTCAGGCAAAGACAGCGTGGCTCTCAAAACCGTACAAAAAGACGCTTGCGGGAAAAGGCAGCGATTACCGGGGAAGCGGCATCTACACCGATGAGCGGCTCGGAGAGATAATTTCCGAGGCGGCAGAAAACGGCTGGCAGATAAACGTCCATACCAACGGCGATGAAGCAATCGAACAGCTGATCCGCGTTGTCGGCAAGGTGCAGGAAAGATATCCCGAATGGAAAAACAGCCGTCCGGTCAGCATACACTGTCAGACCGTGCGCTCCGACCAGCTCGACAGAATGAAGACTTCCGGGATAATAGCGAGCTTCTTCGTGGATCATGTATTCTACTGGGGCGACTATCACGTTTCCGAGATACTCGGAGAGGAGCGCGCTTCACGAATATCGCCGCTCGCGGAAGCGATCGCAAAGGGCGTGAGCTTCTCGATCCATCAGGATACCCCTGTAACGAAGCAGTCACCGATATTTGCGATCCATAACGCCGTCAACCGCACCACACGCAGCGGACGTATTCTCGGCGGCGAATACAGGATAACCCCGTGGGAGGCTCTGAAAGCTGTAACGATCAATTCGGCGTACCAGCTTTTTGAGGAAAATGAAAAAGGCAGTATCACTGCCGGAAAACTTGCCGATCTCGTTATACTCGACGGCAACATACTTACCGTCCCTCCGGAAAAGATCAAAGATATAAAGGTCATCGAAACCATAAAAGACGGTGAGACAATCTATCTACGAAAGCAGGTGCAGCCTTGACAGCAGCGGAAAAAAACAGGAATGAAAAAAGTGTAATTGCGCGGATACGCAATATCATACTCACGCTTCTGCTGCCCGTACTGATAATAATACTCTGGGAAATCGGAGCGGGCAACGGATTTATAAACCGTAATGTCATACCGCCTCCAAGCAGGCTCGTGAACACATTTGTCACGCTCGTATCCTCAGGCAAGCTCCAGGAGGGACTTCTGATAAGCTTTCAGCGTGTTATAGAAGGATTTCTCATAGCTGCTGTGATAGGTACCGTGACAGGATTTTTCATGGGGATATTCGCAACTGTCAACCGGCTTCTTGCATCGCTCATCAACATACTCAGACCGATACCTGTTGTGGCGCTTATCCCGATCCTTATCATCATTCTCGGTGTCGGAGAACCTGCCAATGTTTCCATAATCGTTATAGGCGCTCTCTGGCCCATCCTTCTGAACACAACTGCGGGAGTCATGAGCACGGACAAGAAGCTGCTCGAGCTTGCGTATGTGTACAGGATCAGCAAGCCGAAGCAGTATCTTCAGATAGTGCTTCCGTCCGCGTTGTACAGCATACTTACCGGTCTGCGGCTCGGCGTGAGCGGCGCATGGATGAGCGTTGTCGCGGCGGAGATGATCGGTGCTACCAGCGGCATAGGTTATCTTATTATGTTTGCAAAGTCACTTGCGCAGGCTGCAAATATGTATGTTCTGGTGCTTGTTGTGGGTGTGATCGGTTATCTTATCGACAAACTGCTGCTTATGCTCCAGAATATGATAGGCAGACGGTTTGCTGCAGGTCAGAGTTGATAGTGTCCGGAGGGAGATAAGCTATGCAGAATAACAACACCATACTGAGTATCAATAATGTCAAAAAGAATTTCCGTATAAAGAACAACACCGTTGAGGTACTCGGCGGCATAAACATAGAGGTAAAAAGCGGAGAATTCATTTCCATTGTCGGCGAGAGCGGCTGCGGCAAGAGTACACTGCTGAAAATGATAACGGCGCTTGAGGACGTGACAGAGGGCGAGATAGCGATCGACGGCGAGACCGTGAAGGCTCCCACCGAAAAGTGCAGTGTCATATTTCAGGAGCCGCGATTGTTCCCGTGGCTTTCGGTTGAGAAGAATATAGCCTTTACAATGCCGAAAACCATGCCCGCCGAGGAAAAACGCAGAATAGTCAGCGAGCACATCGAACTTGTTAAGCTGAACGGTTTTGAGAAGGCTCTGCCGTCGCAGCTTTCCGGCGGAATGCAGCAGCGTGTCAGCATCGCGCGTGCTCTTGCGACTCGTCCGGAGCTTCTTCTCCTTGACGAGCCGTTCGGTGCTCTTGACGCTTTCACGCGGATAAATATGCAGGAAGAGACTCTGCGTATCTGGCGGCAGGAAAAGACGACAATGGTACTCGTAACTCACGATATAGATGAGGCTATTTATCTCAGCGACCGTATCATTGTACTCTCGGCGAAGCCGGGAGTTGTCAAGGCGGACATAAAGGTGAATCTTGATCACCCTCGCCGCCGCAGCGACTATGAATTTCTCCAGATAAGGCGCAACGTGATGCTTGAACTGTTCAGGAACGGAAACAATACACAGGACGTGGAATACTATATATGAAAAAATCGCAGGAGACTGAACCGAACCGACAACAACGAAAAACCTTCTATGGCAGCTATGGCAGTAAACAGAGATACCATAGAAGGTTCGTCGTTTCTCAAAGGATTCAAAGCTCTGAGACCGGATTCAGGCACGGAGCCGCTTCCATAATAACACGGATGACCGGACAGCACAGCTAAAGAAGCTGCTTAAGACCGCATATCGGAAATGATATGCAGCCTGTTTTTTTCATCTTTGGTTTTTATCGCTGTGAATTGATAAGCTTTAACAGTTTCTCACGATATTTATAGAATTCCGGTGAAAACTTTATATCTGCTGCATTGTCTTCGATCATCTGTCTTGAGAAATTGACAGAAATATCTTCTATCACTTTCCCGGGATGACGGCTGAGAACAATGATCCGGGAAGCGAGCAGAAGAGCTTCCTCAACATCGTGAGTGATGAAGAATATCGTTTTTCCGGTGTCCCACCATATCTTTCGTGTCAGATCCTGAACACTTTCACGGGTAAGAGCATCAAGAGCACCGAACGGTTCGTCCATAAGCAGTATTTCGGGATCATTTATGAGTGCTCTGGCAATCGAAACACGCTGTTTCATACCTCCGGACAGCTCATATATTTTCTTGTTTGCAAACTCCGTCAGTCCCACCTTTGCGAGATACTCATCCACAAGCGGTTCATATTCTGCTTTCGGGACTTTCCTCATTTTCGGACCGAACGCGATATTGGAACGCACCGAATACCATTCGTACAGAGGAGGATTCTGGAATACAACACCCCTGTGCCAATCGGTACCCTTAATCTCAGCGCCGTCGAGCTTTATTGCCCCGGCAGTAGGCTTTATAAAACCCGCAATAATTTTGAGCAAGGTACTTTTGCCGCAGCCGGACGGTCCGAGGACGCAGATAAACTCACCCGGATATATATTGAAAGTGATATTTTCGAGTGCTTTTATAACCCCGGTCTTGCCGGAATAGCTAAGATCAACACTTTCTATCGAAATAAGCTCATCGTTCTTAGTGAGCTGCTCTCTGACGTCAAATCCGACGTTTTCGACCTTTATAAGCTCACCGGCCGGCTCATAAAGCTGTTCTTTCCAATTGTCAGACATAGTGCGTCCTCCTGATTTATGAAGGTTTATTTTCCTGCTGCCTTCTTCACAAATTCCGAAGACACGCGGCTTCTGAACTCATCAAGATCGGGTGCGGAGGTGATGCTCTTCTGTTCAACAAGGAAGTCCGCTGTGCTCTTGAGAGTTTCCGCAAAGGAACCGTCAAGATATTCGATCTGTTCGTCGGCGTTAAGATAGCTGAACTGGGTTATCTGCTCGGCAGCGTCTTCCTTGCTTATTTCAAGCACGGAGGAAATTTCTTCGGCTGCCTTGCCGCTGTCACTGTTTATAATATCATTTGCTCTTAGCTGCAATTCAACGAATTTCGTTACGACATCGGGATTTGCCTCCGCATATTCGCGTCTTACAACATTGGTGTCCGCTGTGACGATACCTTTCTGCGCAAGCTGATATGAGTCTGTTATCGCGGTTCCGGATTTAAGCAGTTCGCCGAGCACGGGATACCATACATACGCCGCGTCAATATCGCCGGTCTGCCATGCCGCATTTATCTTATCGGTCTGCATATCTATGATACTAACGGAATTTTCGTCTATTCCTTCGAGCTTAAGCGCGTTGAGCAGGCTGTAATGCGCTGTCGATGCAAAAGGCGTTGCTACCTTCCTGCCGATGAGATCCTGCAAACTGGTGATACCGGTGCCGTCTCTTGCTGCGAGAGTCTCTGCTGCACCTATGATGTCACCTATCCATATCACCTCAATATCAATACCACTGGATATTGCGAGAGCCGCCGGAGAACTTCCCTCCTGCCCGATGTCGATACTTCCGGAAGCAAGCGCGGAATTGATATCCTTGCCCGAGTCAAATTTCACCAGCTTTACATCAACGCCAAGCTCGGTGCTGTACCAGTTCTCATACTGTGCAATAAGGTCACCGTTCACAAGATCGAGAGTGCCGATAGTTACAGACTTTCTGGCTGCATCTCCGCTTCCCTCCTCTGCAGTTGCGGTACCGCAAGCCGTAACAGAGGTGAGCATAAGAGCCGCTGCTGCGATAAATGATACAATTTTGATTTTTTTCATGACTTTGTCCTCCTTAGTTTCTGCCTTTCCAATGTATTATATGTTTCTCGATAAGCTGTATCAGCTTGTCAAGAATGATCCCGGTAATGCCCATGATGATAACTCCCATAAATACCACGTCACTTCGCAGATAGTTGCTTGCGTCAAGTACCATCCAGCCGACACCCGCAGTAGCCGCTACCATTTCCGCCGCAACAAGGGTAGTGTATTCAACGCCGAGAGCTGTCCTCAATCCGGTGAACACATCGGTGAGCGCAGCCGGGAAGATGACATAGAAAAATATCTGCCGCTTATTCGCGCCCAGCGTAAACGCACCGTTTATGTAATCCTCTCTGATGCGGACAACTCCCGCAACACAGGCAATGTATATCGGAGCAAATCCCGCGAGGTAGAGAAGCGCCAGCTTCGACTCCTCGTCGATACCGAGCCACAGCACAAGTATTGTGTAGTATGCCAGCGGCGGGAGAGGTCTGTAGAACTCGATTATCGGTTCCAGCAAGGCTCTTACCTTCGAATTATAACCGCTCAGCAGACCAATAGGCACTGCCGTCACCACACACAGCAGATATGCGATCACAAGTCTCTGCATACTTGTTCCAAGGTGATCAAGCAACGTATGACCCTTGTATCCGTCGCTCAGTACGTCGAGGAAACTTTTCCATACATCTGCGGGAGCCGGAATGAACAGTTTGCTGACATTTCCGTTGCCTGTTGCAAGAAACCACGCTGCAAAGATGACTACGACAGTCAATATAGTCAGGCAGGTCTCGGTCTTTGGTTTTTTCATACTGACCTCCAAAGTTTATCTTTCATATCGGCTTACCGTGTTTTGATTATAGCACCCGACCGGATCAATTGCAAGGGACGCAATGGTGAATGATTTTTAAAAATTTTCCCTTGTACAGTTTTCCAACATAAAACAGCGCACCGTTACTTCTGATGCGCTGTATGTGTTATTTCAGAAACTCATTGTCAACAATGGTCAGCACCTCGTCGAGTATAGCGAAAGCTTCTCTTAGTTCCTGCTCTGTAATGATGAGCGGAGGTGTGATGTTGATGTTATTCTCTCGTCCGAACGCCGCAAATCCGCGCTCCTTCAGCAGACCCTGTATCTTCGCCATTATCGCGTTCTCGTCGTAGCCGTAAGGAACAAGAGGTATCTTCTTCTCCCTGTCCTTCATAAGTTCCACAGCACCGAACAAGCCGATATATCGAACATCCCCGACGCTTATGTGCTTTGCCTTCTGCTCTTCGAGAAGCTCGCCGAACACCTTCCCTACCTCGTTCACATGATCGATGATATTGTTGTCGAGATAGTAGTTCACACAGGCAAGTCCCGCCGCGCAGGCAAGCGTATGTCCGCTGTATGTGAGTCCGTACAGGAATGTCTTGTCCTTGAAATAATCCGCTATCTTCCTGCTCATTATGATACCGCCGAGCTGCACATAACCGCAGGTAACGCCCTTTGCAAACGAGATGATATCCGGCTTTATGCCCCAATGCTCAAACGCGAACATTGTTCCCGTTCTGCCGAAACCCGCCATTACTTCGTCACATATCAGCAGTATGCCATACTTGTCGCAGAGAGCACGAAGTCCTTGCAAATACCCGTCCGGCGGGATAATAACACCGTTTGCACCGGTTATGGACTCGACCTCTATCGCGGCTATCTGATCCGCACCCTCGTACTGGATCTGTTCTTCAAGCAGTCCCAGATAGTAGCTGCTTGCCTCCTCATCGTTTGCAAACCGGATGCCCGAGCGGTAAACATACGGGTCGAAAAATTTCAGAAATCCGTTTGCAGCCGGGCGTTCAAGAGCAAATCTTCTCGGATCTCCGGAAAGATTGCCGGAACCGAGAGTCGAACCGTGATAGCTGCGGTAGCGGGACAGCACCTTCATTCTTCCCGTGAACGTCCTCGCGGCGTAAATTGCCGCTTCGTTGGCGTCAGAACCGCCGCATGTGAACAGCACTTTTCCCATATTGTCAGGTGCAAGTTCAATGAGCTTCTTCGCAAGCTCTGAGCGGGGACCCGATGCATACGCGGGCGCAATGTACGGCAGTATCTCGACCTGCTTCTGTATCGCTTCGATGATAGCTTTGTTGCCGTAGCCGAGATTGACATTCGCAAGCTGGGACGACATATCAAAGTAGCGCTTTCCGTTGTAGTCCCAGAAGTAGATACCATCAGCACGCTCCACCGGTATTGCGTTCACCGAGCCGGTCAGCCACGGATGCTGATTGTACTCCCTGTCATATTCGAGTACCTGTTCTCTTGTAATTTCAGACATTGATGTTCTCCTTTTTATTGCGTTATTGAATTATACAGCCCATAAAGGATCCCGTCGGTTACCTTTACAGGATTGTTGTCAAGATTGGGATGGTGGCTTGCAGTCACAAGCTCCGTTATACGCTCTTTGGTCAGGTGCAGGTCTTTAAGGTCGGTACGCAGTCCTACCCGCTTTTTCAGCTCATAAATGCTGTCTGCAAGTTCACTCACATCATTAAATCCGAGCTTTCTCGAAAGCTGCTGTGTTCGGGCATCCGCTGCGTTTATCCTCGTGAAGAGATCAAGCGTCAGTCCGCAGGCTTCGCCGTGGGGTATGCCGTAAATGCTTGTAAGCGGAAACGAGCAGGCGTGTGGCGCGGTGGTCTTCGGCAGCGTGAACCCGAGTCCGGCTATGACCGACGCTTCCGAGAGTTTTTCTCTTGCTTCTGTGTTATCCGGCTTGTCATAGGCTGTCGGCAGATACCGGAACACGATCTCCGCCGCGTGCAGGGCGAGAGCGTCGCATATCGGCTGATGACCTGTGCTCCAGTACCCCTCTATTGCGTGGCACAGCACATCGATCCCCGTTGAAGCGGTGACCGGCGAGGGCACGGAAATAGTGAGCTCCGGGTCGATGACCGCAGCTTCCGGGTAGAAACTCTCCGAATTTATCGGGCATTTCTTCCCTGTTCTGCGGTCGGTAAGCACCGAAACGCAGGTGACCTCGCTTCCGGTGCCTGAGGTAGTGGGAACTGCGATGACCGGGATATGTCCTGTTGGAACAGGCTTTCCTGTTCCGTGGTATTCCGAGATATCCCGCATTGCCAAAGAGGCGGCTTTCGCGAGATCAATGGCGCTCCCGCCGCCGACTGCCGCAATTATATCCGCTCCGCTTGTGCGTATTAGTTCCGCGCATTTATTCACCTCGGCAACATCGGGGTTCGGAGATATATCCGAAAATACAAGTGATGTTCCGATCAGCTTTTTCAGTCTGCTCTCAAGCACCGAGCCCGCAAAAAAACGGTCGCAGACTATCAGCGGTCTCTTGTACCTGCCGCACAGAGCCGCAAGCTCTTTTATCCTGCCCATACCGAAAAAAATTCTGACGGGCTGTGTGTATATCCAATCCATAACGTATCCTCAGATCTGGAAGTCGTAGCTCGGCGGTAGTCTGAATACCGACGGCGAGACTCCGTATTTTGCCCTGAACAGTTTTGAGAAATAACTGTTGTCACGGTAGTCCAGCCGCCTCGCTATCTCCGCCACACCGAGCTGCGTGTTTATAAGCAGCCATGCCGCGCGTTTCAGTTTCACAGTGTTCACATAATCCACGAATCGCACTCCTGTCTGTGCAAGGAATACCGTGCTCAGATAGGTATTGTTTATGTGCAGGTCTGCGGACAGTTTTTTCTGCCGCAGATCACCCTCGGGATAGTTCAGTATTTCCGTTATGACGCTGTCAAGCTGCTCATTGTGAGGCGGATAAAGCTCACAGAACTCCGTGAACAGCGCCGATAGTCTTGCGGACTGTGCCGAGGGGCTCCCGAAAGTTCCGGGGGCGTCGATAAGCCGAAACATAGCCTCGTTCATATAGAGATCGCACCACTGATACCGTGCGGATATATCCTCCCACACCCGTTCAAATACAGTCCGTAATCTTGCGGCAGCCTTCACGCTGTCCACCGAACTTGAAATGACAGAGGACACCGCGCCGTCGAGATATTCGAAGAAGCTTCTGTCTCTCGCATCAAAAAATTCGGTGATCCTGTCGGCGGTGAAGATATCCGAGACTTCCTTGCGGCTGAGCTCACTTTCCGCACGGTTCAGCATTGCAAGCAGCTGCGTTTCGTCAAACGGCTCGGTGATGTAGTCATACGCGCCGAGTATCAGCCCTTGTCTCGCGGTCTCGAAATCCTTATCCGCACTGCAAAGCACAATGCGGAACCGATGTTTTTTGAAGGAGCGAAGCAGTGACAGTCCCGTGCCGCTTTCAGCAATAATTAAGTCATAGCCGGTGTATTTTTCATTGTCAGCGAACGGCTCTGAGGTGATCTCGCTTATATCGAAGCCGCTCGCTTCGCCCCATACCTTCAGATCACGCAGCTTGGCTGCAAGTGCCCGATCAGGCAGTATCAGCAATACTCTGTACATAATGCCGCCCTCACTTTCCACACTATAGGTGAAGCTTTTTCAGTCTTTCGAAATTATTTTCGTCGAGTCTTTCGGGAATATCGACGTACCGCCGCCCGAGCAGCTCATATTTCTGTACCCCGAAACGGTGATACGGGAGCAGCTCATGTGTGCAGCCGCCTATCCCCGAAACAAGTCGTTTTATGCCGTAAATATCTTTTTCATTATCGTTGACCGTCGGGATAACAGGTGTCCGTATGCGCTTTTTCAACGTCGGGAACTCCCTTGACAGCATTTCAAGGTTCTTCAGTATCAGCCGGTTTGAAGCACCTGTGCAGCGAATATGCTTTTCCTCGTCGGCAAGCTTTATATCGAACAATATCTCGTCAAGCATTCCCGCCGCTTTTCTCAGTACCTCTGTTTCGCAGTACCCACAGGTCTCTGCGGCTGTACCGATACGCCGTTTTTTCGCCTCTGTCAATAACTCCAAGGCGAACTCGCCCTGCATAAACGGCTCGCCGCCCGAAAGCGTAAGTCCTCCTCCGCCGTGGGAATAGAACGCGCTTTCGGATTCGACCCGGTCAAGTACCTCGTCCACTGTCATTCGCTTTCCATAAACTCCCAGCGCGCCTGTGGGACAGACATTCTCAAATGTCGCACAGTCGCCCTTAGGCAGTTTTGCCGGATATTCTGTAATATTGCAAAGCCCGTCACAAAATTTACAGCCCTTGCTTCGTATGCACTTTTCGCTGTCGAAATACACCTCAGGCACAGCATTCTGAGACTCTGGGTTGCAGCACCATATACACCGAAGCGGACAGCCTTTCAGGAATACTATCGTGCGTATGCCGCTGCCGTCGTGCAGCGAATACGGCTGGATATTGAATACGATCCCGCTTGTCATACGGCAATGTGTTCCGTTCTCGAAATAATGTCGTCCTGCAAGTCCTTCGACAGCTCGCAGAAATACGCACTGTAGCCCGCGACGCGCACCAGCAGACTGCGGTAGCTGTCGGGGTCATTCTGTGCCGCTATCAGCGTTTCACGGTTGATGATGTTGAACTGCAAGTGCCACAGCTTCAGATCGCACCATGCTTTAATGAAATCGACAAGCTTCTCTGTACCATCCTCACCGCTCACGCACTGGGGGCTCAGCTTGATATTGAGCAGTCTCGCCGCACGGTTGCGGAAGTCATAGTTCTTTGTTGCGTAATTCGAGAGCAGTATCGCGGTTGGTCCGTTCTTATCCGCGCCCTGCGAAGCAGACGAACCGTCAGACAGCGGCACATACGCAAGTCTGCCGTTCGGGGTCGCCGAGACCACCTTGCCGAAGGGGACATTCGATGTGAAAGGCACATAGCGCAGGTCGAGCTGCACACCGAGTTCCTTTGAATATTTCTTTGTGTATTCCAGCAGCTCACGGTCAAGCAGCTTTCCAATCTCGTCGGCATAGCTGTCGTTGTTGCCATAGGCAGGCGCGGACTGCATAATTGCGCGTATCGGCTCAAAACCCTCGAAGTTATGCCTCATAGCGTCTTTCAGCTCGGAGAGCGTTACCCGTTTATCCTCGAACACTACCTTTTTCAAAGCCGCGAGTGAGTCTATCACCGTGCCGTAACCTATAAACTCAAAGTAGCCGAGGTCTATGCCGCCATCTATTTTCGGGGAATGTATGTCCTTCTGCTGCTCCATACAGAGCTTATGCAGGGACGAGCCAAGAGGAGACGCGAAATGCTCCCCGCGCAGACGGATTATCTCGTGCTGTTGAATAAATGCGTGCTTCATAAAGTTTTTCTGCTGTTTCAGATACGCTGAGAGGAAGCTGTCAAAATCCGCAAAATCCTCACCGGTCTGCAAGCCTATGATCTCGTCGCCGTATTTCAGCATTTTCCCGTTGTATATGGTCATTTCCAGCGCCGCGGCAAAATTGATGTAAGCGCAGGGAGATGTGAATGTATCGCGATTCGGCATACGGCATTCCGCACAGCCGGAAACGCTGTAATCGTAGGCTTCCTCGAATTGCGCTCCCTTTGCGAGCAGCAGCGGAACTACCTCGTCGTCGTTTATCAGTTTCGGGAATCCGGAGCCGTCCTTTATCGTTTCCGCCACCTCATACAGATAGCGTTTCGGGGAGCGTGTGTGTATGCGTGCCGCGAGGTCGGGATAGTTCAGAGGAAATTCCCGCTTCGAGCGCAGGAATATGTATGTAAGCTCGTTCACCGCATCTCTGCCGTCGGGTGTCTGACCGCCTATCGTGACAGCCTCCCAGTGTGCATAGCCCTCATTGAACGCGCCGCCTGCCTTCGAGAGATACAGGTCTATGTACTGCGCCATAGATACCCACACGCACTCCAGCAGTTCCTCCGCTCTATCCTCATCTATGACGCCTTTTTCCTTGTCAGTTTTGTAGTAAGGGTAGAGGTACTGATCCATTCTTCCGTTGGAGATTATGGTTCCGGTTTTCTGCTCTATACGGGAGAAAAGCTGTATGAACCACTGGCTCTGCACTGCTTCATAGAAGCTCTCAGCAGGCTCGGCAGGAACTTTCGCGCATATCCTCGATATCTCAAGCAGCTCCGCTTTTCTTACAGGATCGCTCTCCGCTGCCGCTTTTTCGGCTGCAAGCTCTGAATGGCGCTTTGCCCAAAGAATTATAGCGTCGGCGGTGAGGATAACAGCTTCAAGGAACGGTTTCCTTTCGGTATTGTCAACGGGACTGAACTCATCGAGAGCGGCAAGGCGTTCCTCCGCCTCCCGCTTTATCCCGTTGAAGCCGACCCTCAGCGGCTTTTCGTAGTCATGCACCCATTGTATCGACGAGCGGAAAGATGCCGTTTCATTTACGATAAAGCGTGAGGAAAGCTCGGTGTCATTGTTATAGGTGTATTTTCTTGTTTCATCGGGAATAGCCGCCGCGAGAGCCTCGTGGAATGTCTTGCCTTTCCAGTACGGTGATATCTCGCGGATTATATACTCCGCGTCCTCTGGAGCAATATCAAAGGGGGAGCTGTCGCGCTCGGGGAGACTCTTTATGGCTTCATCAAGGAAATCTCCGTCAAGCTCCGGATAGAGTATTCCGTAGCGTCCGCTTCTGCCTGCGCGTCCTGCGATAAGCTGGTCGTCATCAACATATACCGTCGCGTGCTCCGCATAGTTGTACAAAGCCTTTGCCCAGCGCAATATCAGCGGCTGCCCCTCAGTTTCGCGGAAACTTTCGGTAAAATATCTTCCCCGTTCTATATCGATCACCGGACGGCTTCCCTGAAAGCCCGCGAGAATCCTGCCCGCCCTCTTGTTTTTGAGGCTCGTGCCATTTTGAAGACGTATTTCCTGCGGGGAATATGCTTTCTTTTCATTGAGTCTGATCTCCGCCATTTTGCTGACCTCCGATATACTATAAATCTTATCTGTTAAGTATGCTTTATGATTAATAATATAGGACGGAACCGATATCCGTCCTCATTGAATTATATAATATGCAGTGAAAAAAGTCAAATCGGGACGTGCCGAATTATTTTTATATTTTTTCGGCACTCTTTTTAAGTTGCGTTCCTATTATTCCCGAGTCTGAGAATATTTCGTTCATTTTTCAGACAGGCTGTCATATAAACAGGCTCGTATCCGACAGCTCCGCAGAACCGAGAAAAGTCGCAACACCGCCGAGCTCGACTCCGTCGATAAGTTCCTCCTGCTTAATGCCCATTATATCCATTGACATCTGGCAAGCTACAATTCGGACACCGTGATCTATCGCGTTCTGTATCAGCTCTTCGAGCGAGGAAACGCCTTTCTGCTTCATTATCCCGCGTATCATCTTTGCTCCCGCACCGCCCATATTCATTCGTGACAGTCCCAGCTTTTTCGTTCCCCGCGGCATCATTGCTCCGAACATCTTTTCAATGAAGGTTTTGGCAGCTTTTACCTTTTTCGGACGTCGAAGGATGTTAAGCCCCCAGAATGTGAAGAACATTGTGACCTTTCTGCCCATTGACACCGCACCGTTTGCAATTATGAATGCGGCTATGGTCTTATCAAGATCGCCGCTGAACACGATGAAGGTCTTGTCGTTATGCACTTCGGCGGTCTTTTCAGCCGGAGCGTCCGCCTTTTCTATCTCGGCGGTAATTATGCCGTTCGCCGTATCGAGCTTTATCAGCTTGTTTCCCGTACGTTCGCACCACACTGCAATATCGGAGGTGAACGCTTCCTCGGTCGCCTCCACGATAATATGCTGTCCTACCGAGAGCTGACGCATCTCATCAGCCACCTTCACGATAGGTCCCGGGCATTTCAGCCCCTTTGCATCGACCTTTATGACTTTTTCCTTTACAGCCTGCTCATACGCTTTGAAGCCGCCCTCGATACTATATGCATCATAACCTCTGTCGGCAAGTATCTCCACGACCTCCTCGCTGAGATCACCTACCGAGCATATCACATACACAGGCTTGTCTTTCGGTATTTCGTCAATGTGCTTTGAAAGCAGCGAAAATGGGATATTCACCGCGTTTCCGAGCGGGTGGACAAGAACATCGTCCTTTTCGCGGACATCGACAAAAGTGACATTTCCGATGTTCAGATCAAGGAATTTCGCTGCTGTAATTGTTTTTTCAGACATTTTAATTTACCTCTGTTAAGTTCTTATATAACATATTATTTCTATATGATATATAGTTATTACTATAAATTATAATCCGAAAGGCACGATTTGTCAATGACAGGGACCATTTTTTGGAGCTTTGCACGCCTTTACTTCGCAGTTATAATATAGATTTGTGAAGATTAATCATAATTCTCATATCGGATAATTCGATATTGTTGCCTATAAGATATTATTATTGACAAAAGACTCTCAAAGTGTTATTATATACTATATTGTCTATCTGCATAATATGCTATAATTTGAAACATATATATGGCAAGAATACAGATAGTTATCGCGGAGGTTGACCTGCGCAAATCGACGGAAATACGAAAGAAAAAGCCGTACACCGACCTGCGGTGAACGAAATTTTATATGTGAGGAAAATAATGTTGAATCAGTTTTCAAGAACTCAGCTTTTGCTGGGTAAAGAAGGGATAGAACGGCTTTCCGAGTCAAGGGTCGCGGTATTCGGTATCGGCGGTGTCGGCGGTTATGTCTGCGAGGCTCTTGTGAGAAGCGGGATCGGGAAGTTCGATCTCATTGACGATGACAGAGTGTGTCTGACCAATCTCAACCGTCAGATAATCGCAACGCGAAAAACTGTCGGAAAATACAAGGCTGAGGTCATGAAAGAGCGTATGCTTGAAATAAATCCGGAAGCCGAAATAGATGTGCATAAATGCTTCTTTCTCCCCGAAAATGCCGATGAGTTTGATTTTGGCAGATATGACCATGTTGTTGATGCCGTGGATACCGTTTCTGCAAAAATAGAGATCATAATGCGTGCGCAGAAAGAAAATATCCCGGTTATAAGCGCTATGGGCGCCGGAAACAAGCTCGACGCCGGCAGACTGAAAATTGCGGATATATATGAAACAAAGATGTGTCCGCTTGCCCGTGTGATGAGGTATGAGCTGCGCAAGCGCGGCGTGAAGTCGCTGAAAGTGGTGTATTCGGACGAGAAACCCACCCGACCGACAGAAGATATGTCGATAAGCTGCCGTACGCATTGTATCTGCCCGCCGGATACAATGCACAAATGCACCGAACGTCGGGATATACCCGGCAGCACAGCGTTCGTTCCCGCTGTTGCGGGACTGCTTATTGCAGGAGAAATAGTCAGAGATTTGACGAAATGATATAAACGAGCAGCAAGAGCGATATGAATATGTGAAAACGCTGAACGACCGTGTAAGAGCAGAGCTCACGAAAATGCCTAAAGTCCGTATAAACAGTCCCGCCGACGCTGTACCGCACATACTGAATATTTCCGTTGACGGTATCAAGGGCGAGGAAATGCGGGAGCTTATGGACGAGCGCGGAATCTGTATTTCCGTGAAGTCTGCGTGCTCAGTCCAGAACCCACCGTCGCGTCCTGTTTTCGCGGTATCTCACGACCGGAAAAACGCGCTGAGTTCGTTCCGTGTGAGCCTGAGCCATCTTACAACAGAGGAAGAAGTCGGTGGATTTCTCAAAGCTCTTCGTGAGATTATCGAAACAAATGCAAAATAAACGGAGGATACCCACATGACAGATGTTTACAAAGAATGCCCGAGTTTTGAAAACGAGAAGTATCTGATTCGCTTCGTTGATGCCAATGATGCAGATGATCTGATGGAAGTTTACGCCGATAAGAACGCCTTGCCGTTTTTCAACAGCGACAACTGCGACGGAGATAATTTCTATTATCCTACGAAAGAAAAAATGCAGAGTGCGATAGATTTCTGGCTCAGGTCTTATGACACGAAATGGTTCGTAAGGTTCACAATAATCGACAAAGCCTCTTCAAAGGCGATAGGCACAACCGAGCTGTTTCACCGCAAAGCCAATGACTCCTTCAACGGCGTCGGGGTTCTTCGGCTTGACGTAAAAAGCGGATATGAAAAAGAAGATGTGCTGTTCGATATTTTGTCGCTGATCGTTCCGCCGGCGTTTGAACTGTTCGATTGCAGCAGGATAATCACAAAAGCCCCCTGTTATGCGATAGAGCGTATCGAAGCACTGAAAAAATACGGCTTTTGGCAGTCGAACGAGCTTCTCATCGGAACAAACGACAAGTACGCATATAACGGATATTGGGTCGTAAATAAATAATTCTTGGAGGACAAAACTATGCAGAAAATTCACACAAACAGCGCTCCCGCAGCAGTAGGCCCCTACTCACAGGCTATAGTAAGCGGAGGTCTCGTTTTCACATCGGGACAGATAGCCATTGACCCCGCAACGAACACAGTTCAAGCCGCAGATATCGCCGGACAGACCGAACAGGTGATGAAGAACCTCGGTGCGGTGCTCGAAGCCGCAGGCTCGTCGTTTGAAAAAGCGGTGAAGACCACCTGCTTTCTCGCGGATATGGGGGATTTCGGAACTTTCAACGAGATCTACGGCAAATACTTCACATCACTGCCGGCACGAAGCTGTGTAGCAGTGAAAACGCTTCCGAAAAATGTTCTTGTCGAGGTGGAAGTAATTGCCGAGATATAACGAGATACTGCACGGTTACAGCGAGGAGCGTCCGCTCACACGGGAAGAAGCTATTGTATTATTGCAAACGCCCGATGAACAACTCAGAGAGCTTATCAAAAAAGCAGGAGAACTTCGCCGGAAGTACAAGGGCAATAAGGTAAGTGTACAGCTCCTCACCAATGTGCGCAGCGGGAACTGCTCGCAGGACTGCGCCTACTGCGCCCAGTCGTGCAGATCGACAGCCGATATCGGGAAATACCGCAGCATTCCCGACGAGAAGCTTTACGGCGACAACAGTGTCGTAAACGAGAAGCATCTTGCAAGACATTGCATAGGACTCAGCGGCATAAGTTTCACCGATGACGAGATAAACGCACTTGCAGACAGAATAAGAGCAATGAAGCAAACAGGGACACACATCTGCTGCTCAATAGGCTTTCTCACGGAGAAGCAGGCTCGAATGCTCAGAGACGCGGGGCTTGACCGCATAAATCACAATCTCAACACAAGCCGCAGATACTATCCAAACATCTGCTCGACCCACACTTACGATCAGCGCATCGAAAATCTTCGTATGCTGAGACGCATCGGGTTCGAGATATGCTGCGGCGGTATAATCGGCATGGGCGAGAGTGAGGAAGATGCAGCGAATATGCTGCTGGATATACGGGAGATATCGCCGCAGTCTGTACCGATAAATTTTCTCCTGCCGATAAAGGGAACTCGTCTCGCAGACAAGAATCCCCCGAGGCTGACAACGGAATACTGCATAAAGGTGCTGTGCCTTGCGAGACTTATGCTGCCGAAAGCGGATATTCGCTGTGCGGCAGGCAGAGAAGTGTATTTTGCGGGACGGGAGGAAACGCTGTTCGGTATCGTCGATTCGATATTCGCTGCCGGCTACCTTACCGCCGGCGGTCAGAGTATCGACGATACACTTCAGCTGATAGCTTCACTCGGATATGAAGCCGCAGTCGAAAGTACGGGAGAATAAAATGTAAGACCGCTCACATTTAAGTGAACGGTCTTTTTAGTCATATCACTTCCGGTTTTATGATACGACCGCTGCCTCCGCAGTATTTCACGGTAAGTGTGATA
>Ga0256405_10001128_pt1 | contig 77464 bp, 56 predicted proteins | sample RumenRJG_02DNA_FD_189096 | JGI IMG/M metagenome (GOLD analysis project Ga0256405, IMG submission 189096) | Bovine rumen microbial communities from Lethbridge, Alberta, Canada - RJG_02 | ecosystem: Host-associated > Mammals > Digestive system > Stomach > Rumen | place: Canada: Alberta... | reverse complement strand
AGACAATGTTCAAGTCAAAAATCTGCAAATAACCGAACAATCTTTAACACTTGAAAATAAGCGATTTATAGCGGTATATTTGCAGATTTTATAATTTTCTTTGCAGTGGGTTCACTTTCCCACGCAATAATGCCTGAAAATATTTTCGAGGACTTCGGTGGGCATGATGCGGGCTTGACCGGTGATCTGGGCTAGATTGTCGAGGACAAGACGAAGGTCTTCGGAGAGAAGGTCGGAAGGGAGATTTTGGCGTAAGCCGATGAGGACGCGAGACAGGTTTTCGTGGGCTTGCTGGAGCGCCTGATAGTGACGGGCACTGCTGACGATGATGTCGCTGTCCTGTATTTCAGGGATGTTGGCGGCTTGGTAGATGGCCAGTTCAAGGGCGTCAAGCGACGGGGCGTGCTTGGCACTGATAGAGATGACGGGCCGACCGGCAATGGCTGTGCAGTCGACGGGGCCGAGGTCGCTTTTGTTGTGGATGGGGATAAGTGCTTTATCTTCGGTGCGCTTCAGCAGGTCGGCCACTTCTGCTTCGGCAGGTGCCTGGTCGAACAGCCAGAGAACGATGCGGGCTTTGGTAATGGCATCGTAGGTGCGCTGAATGCCGATCCGCTCTACCTGGTCAGTGGTCTGGCGGATACCGGCGGTGTCGATGAAACGGAAGGTGATGCCTTGAATGTCGATGACGTCCTCTATGGTGTCTCTTGTCGTGCCGTGCACATCGGAGACGATGGCCCGTTCTTCCTTCAGCAGGCGATTGAGCAAGGTCGATTTCCCGACGTTGGTCCGGCCGATAATGGCGACGGGCACACCCTGCTTAAGTGCCTGGCCTGTTTCGAAGGAGTGGGCGAGGGTTGTGATGCGTTGGTCGGTCTTTTCTGCGAGAGCGAGTAGCTGGGTGCGGTCGGCAAACTCAAGGTCCTCGTGGTCGGAGAAGTCGAGCTCGAGTTCGAGAAGGGTGGTCAGTTCAAGGAGCTGATCACGTAGCTTGGAGAGTTCGGAGGAGAAATGCCCTCGCAGCTGGCTCATGGCCATCTGGTGGGAGGCGCGGTTAGTGGAAGCGATGAGGTCGGCCACGGCCTCGGCCTGCGAGAGGTCCATCTTGCCGTTGAGATAGGCACGCTTGGTGAACTCGCCTGGCTGGGCCATGCGGCAACCGGCTTGCACCAGCAGGTCGAGAATGCGACGGGTGATGTAGCGGGAGCCATGACAGCTTATCTCGACGGAATCTTCACCAGTGTAGCTGTGAGGGGCACGGAAAATGCTGACCATCACCTCGTCGATGATTTGGCCTTGGGCGTCGACGATGTGGGTGTAGTGCACGGTGTTGGCTGCAACTCTGTCGCAGCACACGCTGCAGAGGGTGCTGACGATGGATAGTGCCTCTGGGCCGCTGATGCGTATGACGGCGAGGGCGCCGCCGGGGGCGGTGGCGGGAGCGCAGATGGTATCGGTGTTGTTCATTTCTTTTTGGCCCATATATTAGCGAGGATGATGAATAAGACGGAGATGACTATGAAAACTCCCGTGGCTGCTATTTCTGCCCTTATGTCATCTGCCATGATTTGCATGAGGGCGCAAAAGCCGGCGGTGAAGATGCTGATGGCTGCCATCAGCAGGCGCAGGCGGCGTATGTCGACTTCCTTGAGCTCTTCTTCAGACATGGTATTATAACCGGCTATAAGCATATCGCCCTTGCCCATCAGGAAGATGATGGCAAGGACGATGAATAGCAGGGCGAAGACAAGGCTCATATTCTGTCTAATACCTTCTGTATGAGCGTGTCGATAGTGTTCTTATAGGCTGTGTTCATCTCCTGAGCATAACGGTTGGCAATGACCATGCAGCAAGTCATGGCACGATGGCCGAGGAGCGATGCCAGACCGGCGAGTGCCGACGACTCCATCTCGAAGTTGCACACGCGCATGCCGTCATACTCAAAAGCCTCCACCTTTTCGTTTTGCCTGGGGTCGGCAATGGGCAGGCGTATCTCGCGGCCTTGGGGGCCATAAAAACCGCCGCACGAGATGGTATAGCCGCGCACCATGTCGTCTTGAGCCACTTGTTCGATGAGCTGCTTGTCGGCCACGGCCACGTAAGGAGCTCCCTTGATGGGATCCCACTGCATGTGTCGTTTGAAGGCCTCTTCAAGCTGCAGGTCGCACACGTCATTCCGCCCGGCATAGTAGTTGAGCAGTCCGTCGAAGCCGATGCTCTTGACCGATGCAACAAACGAGCCGGTGGGTGTAAACGGCTGCAGACCGCCGCAGGTGCCTATTCTGACGCAGGTGAGCGTACGGTGCTCAGGCTTCAGCGTGCGAGAGGCGTAGTCGATGTTGGCCAACGAGTCGAGTTCGGTCATGACGATGTCGATATTGTCGCACCCTATGCCGTGACTTTGGCAGGTGATACGTTTGCCTTTATACATGCCTGTGATGGTGTGGAACTCGCGGCTTTGCACGTCGCATTCGATGGTGTCGAAGTGCTCTGCCACCGTATTGACACGAGCAGGGTCGCCGACGAGTATGACCCGGTCGGCGAGTTGTTCGGGTCGCAGATGCAGGTGGAAGCACGACCCGTCTTCGTTGATGATGAGTTCAGATGGTGCGAAATGCTTATCTGTATTCATAGCCTTTTGTTTTTTATGGTTGATATTGTCTGTTGCGTTCTTCTTTTTCCATTTGTCTGATTCTGAGTTGCATAGCTTCCAAGTCGCGCTCATTCTGCAGAATCTCTGCACTCATCTTACGGCGCTGGGCGTCGTTAGAGCGTGCATAGTTGTTGCGGGCCAGCTGCAAGGCCTTGCCAAGCGCCTCGCCCTTTTGCTTCAGCTGCTCCAGCTCCGTCATGGGCTTGTTGCTGGCAGTCTGTCGCTTCTGCCTGCCGGCAAAGTCCCTGCGGGCTTCTTCGAGTCGTTTCAGGGCCTCAGCCCTATCTTCGCCATTAGTCCAGGTATCGGCAATGCACCATATGTCGGCCAGTCTTCTGAGTTGTTCGTCGGTATAGGCCGCGCTGTCATATGTCCGCCGGGTATCGTTAGGGATAAACACATAAATGCACACCTTGCCCTCAGGCTGCCGCCGGTCAGTGACAAAATATCCCAGCTGCAGTTGCTCGTCGATGGCGTAAAAATAGTCGTTGGCTTCAGACGAAAACGGCATGCCTACATTCTCAGGTCTCAGATAGGTGCCAGTGGCATTATTAAACCGAGTGACGAAGATATCGTATCCCCCAATGGCGTTTTCTCCCTTTTGCGCAAAATAGAGTGTGGTGCCGTCAGGCATCACATAAGGGTAGTTGGCTTCGTCGGTAGGCAGTCCTTCCAGCAGAGCAGCTTCTCCCCACGAGTTGTTTATCAAGTCGCGAGTATATATATGCGTCTGTTTTTCGGCATCAGGTATGGCCTCATAGCGCTTGTCGGCCAGCTCGTTGGTATATACCCCCAGCCCGTCAGCCTGGGCCAGCTTGCCGCACTCAGCAGAAAGGGGAATATGGCTGATGAAATCATCTTTGTCGACAACAATGCTATCGATGAACACCACTCTCTGTGTAGCCTCGAGCATCATCTGCATGCGAGGATCCGCTTCGCGTGCCGCTGCTTCCGTCTTTGCTTTCTTTGTTGTTTTTTTTCCACGTTGTGCAATGGCCGCCACAGGCAGTAGCATAGAAGCGATGATGAGTATTGTAGCAAATCTCTTCATGACTATTCTTTTTAAAGAGACAAAATTACGACTTTTTGCTGAGAATAGGGCATTCGCAAGAATAGAATTAACTGAAATTAACGGTAGTGCTTGGCTAACCTGAATGCTTCATATGGTTTTTCCCCTCTTGATTAGTTTTACTGATAGACTTAATAAAAATCTTGATATTTCATATGTGAGAACGTATATAATACTCTGATTTTCAGATACATCAAAGTTGCTTATTTCCCTGCGAGTATGCAAGGAATACGTTTTTCTTTTCCTAACGGTCAGGAAAGCGTAATACGAAGGTGGTGTGGTAGCCGCTGTGAGGCCGCTCGGCCAGTTCCAGGCTGCCACCCTGTATGGTGAGCAGGCGCCGGCTGAGCGACAGGCCTATGCCGTTGCCCGTGCGCTTGGTGGTGAAGAACGGCACGAAGACCGATGCACGCGCCTCAGGCGGGATGGGCTCGCCGTTGTTGCTCAGTGCCACGAGCAGGTCGCCGCGCTCCTCGTCGTAGCCTGTCTCAATGCACATCTGGGTGGCGCCGGCCTCCACGGCATTCTTTGTCAGGTTGACCATCACCTGCTGCAGCATGTCGGCATCAGTGTGGATGAGCATCCCTTCGTCGGCATTCACGTGCCAGCCGATGGCGGGGTAGAGTTGAGCCATGGTTCCTGCTATGTGCTGCAGGTTGACGTCGGTCGGTGCCGGCTGTTGCAGCTGCGACAGCTTACGGTAGCTGTCGACGAAGGTGGTCAGATGGTGCGAGGTGGAGTAGATGGCGTGCAGGCCTTCTTCGACGGGCGTGCCCTTCACGTCGGGCCGGGTGAGCATCGACTGGGCCAGGCTGGTGACGGGTGCCATGGCGTTCATAATCTCATGGGTCAGCACCCGTGTCAGTCGTTCCCACGACTCCACTTCGTTCTGGTTCACTTGCTGACGCACGATGCTACCCAGCCGGTTGAGAGCCTCTTGCATCGCACGTTCGCCAGACAGCAGCCCGTTTGTGGGCAGCCTGAACATGAAGTCTTTGTTGCGGACGGCCTCTTGCATCAGCTCAGCCCGTCGTCGCAGCGACCGCTGATGGCGCAAGAGCCACACGTGTCCGGCGACAACGATAATTCCCCCAATGATGATGCTCTCAACCATGTTACTTTTTGATTTGAAATTCTTACTTGGCGCAGCCGATACGTCTCTTAGTTCATGAAAGCCTTTTCATCTTGTTGTAGAGCGTCTGCCGAGTGATTCCCAGCAACTTGGAAGCTTCTGACAGGTTGCCGTGACAGCGGTCGATGGCGCGGCGAATGTGGTCGGCCTCGACGGCATCGAGCGTCACAATCTCCGCCTGCAGGTCGAGCACATCTTTCAGCTTGCGCACCAAATCGTCGTTGTCCCAGGGCTTCACGATGAAGTCGGCGGCGCCCGCCTTTAGTCCGCGCACAGCCAGTTGCACGTCAGCATAGGCTGTCAGCAGCACAACAGGCACTTCGGGGTGGTGTTTGCGCAGGGTGCGCAGCCAGAGTAATCCTTCCTGCCCATTGTTCACGCCCAGCGAGAAGTTCATGTCGAGCAGCACCAGCGCCACCTCCTGTTGCGCCATGGTTTTCAGAATGTCGTCGGGGCGACTGAGGGTCAGGATGTTGTCGAATGTGGCGTCCAGACAGAAGCGCAGGGCAGTAAGCACGGCCTCATTGTCGTCAACCACTAATATTGTTCCATATTTCTTCATAGTCGTATGGTGTATTGCGTCTTGCGCTCAGTAGCCCAGCTCTTCGCCTACCAGTACCACTACATGGCGGCGGGCGGGATGCGAGTTGCGCAGCAGGTGAATGTAGTTGCAGATGCTTTCGGGCGAGTTGCAGTTATGGCAGCGTCCGTCGGCCTGGCAGGGCGTCTGGTTGCTGAAGCGTGCCATGTTGATGGGTGCGGCCGTGGAGCGGGCTCGCTTCAGGGCTGCATCGGCGTCTTGTGCCACCTTGTTCATGCCGATGACAAAGATGACGCGGCGCGGTCCCCAGGTGATGGCCGCAACGCGGTTGCCGTTGCCGTCGATATTGATGATGACGCCGTCTTCGCTGATAGCATTGGCCGACGAGAGGTAGACATCGGCATCGAAGGCCTGGCGGTATATCAGCTGAGTCTTGTCGCGGTCGGCCGCCAGGTCGCGGTCGAGCACACGTAGCGCCGGCCGGCGGTGCAGGCTTGCGGTGAGCCCCATGTCGCGTATGGTCATTGAGCCGCCCCATGTCACGGTGCTGCCATCGGGTATCAGTTCGTTCACGCGCCTTACGGCTTCCTCAGCCGTGGGGCAGTAGTAGGCTTCGAAGTGTCGTCGCTCCAGGTTGGCAATCATCTTGCGTGCCAGTCGCTCATTGCGAAGTTCTTTTGGTGTCATGTGTATCTTTTTTGGGGTGTATGCCGTTGTACTTTAGTTGCAAAGTAACGTAATGTCTATCTGTAGCTCGGCCTGCTGCCGGGCACTTAGTCGGCCAGGGAGTCTTTCTTGGCTTTCCGGGCAAACTCAAAGAGCGCCAGAGGCAGGTGGCAGTAGCCCTGCGGATTCTTGTCTAAATAATCCTGATGATAGTCTTCGGCGGCATAGAAGTTGACCAGCGGCTGCTTCTCTACAGCCATCGGCTGCTCATAGCGGGCCTGCTGGGCAGCATAAACCTTATTTATTATAGGCAGGTCAGCCGGGTCGGTGTAGTAGATGCCCGTGCGATAGCGCGTGCCGCGGTCGGGGCCCTGCTGGTTGAGGCTTAGCGGGTCGATGGCCCGGAAATACATCTCAAGCAGAAACTCCAGTGGTGCTACGTCGGGATTGTAGCTCACGCGAACCGTCTCGGCGAAGCCCGTTGTGTCGGTGTATACCTCTTTGTATGTAGGATTCTCGCCTTGGCCGTTGGCAAAACCCACCTCGGTGCTCACCACCCCCTCAATCTGCTTGAAGAAATGTTCTGCCCCCCAAAAGCAGCCGCCTGCCAGATAGATGTCGCGTGTTGTTGGTTCATGATTCATACTGCGTATTTTTTGTTTTATAGTTACTTCTGGAAATCAGCTGCAAAATTACGAAATAATCTTCACATCCACAAACAAAGTGTTTGAAACTTAGACAGCAGACTGTCTAATTTTTAGACAATTTTGCCTTGGCCGCTCTGTCAGTTTTGGCAGATTGGGCGGAAATGCGTAATTTTGTGGCCATCAAAAAGTATATAGGATATGGACAGACCAATAGAGAAAAAACGAGGATTCCAACTGAAGAAGCATGGCCCTTGGGCCGCCGGCGGGCTACTGTTGCTGACGGCAGTGGCGTGGATGTTGCTGGGCAACCACTCGTCGACCCTCCGCGTCAGTGCCGACGACATCACCATCGGGCGCGTGGAGCGTGCCGAGTTTAAGGATTATGTGCGCACCAACGGTCAGGTATTGCCCATACAGGTGGTGCAGATCTCGCCCGAGGAAGGCGGCATCGTGGTGGAGAAGGTGGCCGAGGAGGGCACGATGGTGCGTCGGGGCGACGTCATCGTGCGTCTGAACAACTCCAACCTCGACCTACAGATTCTCAACGCCGAGGCCGAGCTGGCCGAGAAGCAGAACATGCTGCGCAACACACAGGTGGCTATGCAGCAAGACAAGCTCAACAACCAGACCGAACTGGCTCAAGTGGAGATGGATACTGAGCGCAAGCAGCGTCTCTACGAGCAGAACAGGCGCCTCTACGAGCAGCGGCTCATCAGTCTCGAAGACTACACCGAGTCGCAGGAAGATTATCGGCTGGCCGAAAAGAAACGCCATCTCATCGGCTCGCGGCTGAAGCAGGACAGCGTCTACCGCACGGTGCAGATGGACCAGATGGAAGACAACCTGCAGGCCATGCGCCAGAATGTGGTCATGGTGCGCCAGCGCAAGGACAAGCTCGAGGTGCGCTCGGCCATCGACGGCGAGCTGGGACTGCTCGACGTGGAGCTGGGGCAGAGCATACAGCCCGGCCAGCGCATCGGCCAGATCAACGACCTGAGCGACTACAAGGTGCAGGCAGAGATTGACGAGCACTACATCGACCGCGTACGCCAGGGGCTGACGGCTACCTTCCAGCGTGGCGGCACGACCTACGAGCTGCGCGTGCGCAAGGTTTATCCCGAGGTGCGCCAGGGCAAGTTCCGCACCGACTTCGTCTTCAGCGGCAAGCGCCCCGACAACATACGCACGGGGCAGACCTACTACATCGACCTGGAGTTAGGTCAGCCCGAGCAGGCCGTCATCATACCACGCGGCACCTTCTTCCAGACCACCGGCGGACAGTGGATTTTCGTGCTCGACCGCAGTGGGCACAAGGCCTACCGTCGCCAGATACGCATCGGCCGCCAGAACCCGCAGCACTACGAGGTACTCGAGGGCCTGGAGCCCGGCGAGCAGGTGGTCACCAGTGGCTATGAGGCATTCAAAGACAACGAGGTGCTGGTTATCCGATGATTCGCACACATGCATTTCACCATATATTCCAGCCACCGAAAGAAAACGGGTTACAACGGAAACAATCATCTCTTTTTTCTACGTGAGCTGCAAGTGTCTAATAGTTTTACAGAGTAGTGTCTAATTTTTAGACAGTCTGCCGTTGGCGTGCCTTTGTGCCTTGTCAGTTTCGCTTTTCCTGCGTAACTTTGCAGCAAATAGGAAATAAGAATACAATAATGATGAAACAATTACTCAGAGCTTTCCTTTCGCTCGGTCATCGCGGTCAGCACAACTACGTGAAGATTCTTTGTCTGGGCGTGGGTCTGTCCGCCGCAGCCGTGCTTATTGGCAAGGTCAGTTTCGAGCGGTCGTGGGATAATTTCTTTGACACGAGCGACCGCATCTATGTGGTCAACGAAACAATTGTGCGCAATGGCGAATACAAGGAGCATCCGCAGTGTGCAGGCGCCATTGGGCCCGGCCTCAAGCGCTATTGTCCGCAGGTGGAAGCCGCCACGCGCTTCACCCGTGTGCTCGACGACTATCGTGTCGTCACCGACGACGACCGCCGGCTGCGCGCCAATGTCACCCTCGTCGACTCGTGCTTCTTCGATGTGTTTCCTTTCAAGATTCTCGAGGGCGACCCGAAGGAAGTGCTGTCGCGCCCGGACTACTGCCTGATACCGCGGTCGCTGGCTGAGAAACTGAGCGGCGAGGTCATAGGCCTGAAGCTATATCTCAACGACAAGGGCGGAGTGCCCATTACCGTGGGCGGCATCTATGAGGATATTCCCCTCAACTCGATGATGAACGACGAGCAGGTGCTGCTGTCCATGCCCACCATCACCCGCCTGACGTGGGACGGGCGCGACAACTGGGTGGGCAACGACCGCTATCGCACCTTCGTCCGGCTGGCCCCGAACACTGCCCCCGCCGACCTGAAACCCCTGTGGCAGAAGATGTTGCAGGAGAATGTCGACATGGAAGAGCTGATGGAGGAGGCCGGCGTGGAACTGGGCTGTTCATTCACCCCCATCCGCGAGTTCAACGTGAAGAGCCCCGAGGCGCGCCGTATGCTCAGGATACTCTCCATCTTGGCTTTTGTGCTCATCGGCTGCGCTGTGATGAACTATCTGCTCATTGTCATTGGCGGCATCACCGGGCGGGCCAAGGAGATGGCCGTACATAAATGCTACGGAGCCTCAGGGCGCGACATATACAATATGGTGTTCGGTGAGGCCGTGGTCCATCTCGTGCTGGCCATTGTGCTGGCCGTGGGGCTGCTTTTCCTCGGTCGCGATGCAGCAGAACACCTGACTGGTGCGCCGCTCATGACCCTGCTCAGCACGCCGGTGATTGGCTATTGCCTGTTGGCCATATTGCTTGTGACGGGTCTCATCCCAGCTTGGCTCTATCTGCGTGTGCCTGTAGCTGTAGCTTTCCGCAACTACCGTGAGGCCCATCGTCGTTGGAAACTCATTTTGCTGGGGGTGCAGTTTGCCTCGGCCGCTTTCCTTATATCGCTCTTAGCTGTCATCAACCGGCAATATCAGCTGATGGTCAACGACGCCCCTGGCTATGAATACCGCGACCTGGCCATCTACTTCCGTAAAGAACTGTCGGCCAAAGACAAGCAGCTGCTCATCGCCGAGCTGCGCAAGCTGTCGACCGTCAAGAGCGTCACCACGTCGACCTGTGTGCTCACCGACTTCCAGAATGGCGACAACATCTACCTGCCTGGCGACGCGCGTGAATATATGAATGTGGCCGATCTCTACTTCACTGGCGATGGCTATTTCAGTACGATGGAGATTCCCATTGTCTCGGGGCGCACCTTCACCGAGGGCTCCGACACGCTCAGCGAGGTGATGGTCAGCCGGCGCTTCGACGAGCGCATGCGTGAGCTCGTGGGCTGGGACACCGCGCTGGGCAAGCACATTCACTGTACGTCGTTCGCCTCCGTTTTCACCATTGTTGGTATCTATGAGAATATCCGCATGGGCAGCATTGCCATGCCCGACGAGCGCCCCTCGGTGATGTTCTATCGCCATACGCCCGACGATCATATGCCCGTCGTGCTTGTGCGGTTCAATCATCGCACGGCCGATGCTCTTGCCGAGGCCAATGACTGCCTACAGAAGCTGCTGCCCAATAAGGATGTGGTATTGGAACCCTACGCCAATCTCATGGTCGACCTTTATGCCGACTCCGACCGCTTCCGTCAAACGGTGCTCATTGGCGGTGTGGTGACGCTGCTCGTCGCCATCATCGGACTGGCTGGCTACGTCAGTGCCGAGGTAGGTCGGCGGCAGAAGGAGGTGGCCATCCGCAAGGTCAACGGTGCCCGTACGCGCGAGGTGCTGTGGCTGTTCTTCAGCGATGTGCTGCGCGTGGCCCTGCCGTCGGTCGTCGCCGGTGGGGTGGGGGCTTGGGTCGTTGCCAGGCTGTGGCTCGAGCAGTTCTCCGAGAAGGCGCCGCTCTCGCTGTGGCTCTTCGCCTTGTGCGCCCTCTTAGTGCTGGCGGTCATCCTCACTGTTGTCAGCTGGGGCTGCTGGCGCGTGGCCAACGACAATCCCGTAGGCTATCTGAAGAACGAGTAAATCCTGACAGTGAAATTTTCATTCAAAAAAGAGAAAATATGAATGTGATAAGCAATTTGGGCTATATGGCCCGCCGCTTCAAGACGGCTACGGCGCTCAACCTCTTGGGGCTGACCACGGCCTTCGCTGTCTTCTATCTGCTCATGACGCAGGTAGACTACAACCGCTCGTATAACCGCTACATACCCGATGCGGAGCGCGTCTACCGCGTGGAGTCGATGATGAACAGCGAGTTCAGGTGGGGCATCCTCAACAACCGGCCCATGGTCGAGATGATTCGCCATATTCCGCAGGTGGAGGCCGTGACCTTGACAGGCATTAGTCCCTGGCCCACCGAGCTCAGCGTGGGAGAGACGAAGCTGATGGCCGATGTGATTGTGGCCAGCGAACCCTTTGCCGCCATGTGCACGCGCTGCGTTGACGGCGAGCTGAGCTTTACCGAGGACGAACATCAGTCACAGGGTGTCATCATCCCTGTCTCGATGGCCAAGAAACTCTTCGGTCGTGCCGACGTGGCAGGCCGCTATGTCCGAGGGTGGCAGGACAGCATTGTCGTGCGGGGCGTCTATGAAGACTTCCCCGACAACTGCTCCATGGGTAACTACATCTATATAAATATGGGCGACACTGACCGTGAGGACTATAGTGAGTGGAGCTACATCGCCTACATCAAGCTGCGCGAGGGCGTCGACCGCGCGGCGCTGGAGAAGGAATTTCCCAGCTTTATGCGCCAGACCATCTACAACCTGATGATGGGCCGCGCCATCGAGTCGGGCGAGATGAAACCGACCGATGAGGACCGCGCCGAGTTCGACCGTCAGTTCGACCAATACTTCAGCGGTCAGAACTACCGTCTGCGCCCCATCACCGAGACCTACTTCTCGGGCGTCGACCCCAACAAGGATAAGGGTAACCCCGCCATGCTCATAGTTCTGGAACTGGCCTGTGTGCTGGTGATGGTCATCGCCGCCATCAACTTCCTCAACTTCACGCTGGCCGAGAGCCCCATGCGCATCAAGGGCATCAACACCCGCCGCGTGCTGGGCGAGGGCCTCTGGCGCCTACGCCTCGGCCTTGTCGCTGAGAGTGTGCTCATAGCCCTTGTGGCTTGTGTTCTTGCCCTTGTAGCATGTGCTGTGGTTGAGTCGCAGCCTATGGATTTGTTGCAGGGGCCGCTCTCGCTGGGCGAGCATCGCTGGCTCGTCGCGTCGATGCTGGCTCTGGCTGTCGCCATCGGCGTGGCAACCGGTGTCTATCCTGCCTTCTTCGCCACCTCCTTTGAGCCGGCGCTGGCCTTGAAGGGCTCCTTCGGCCTGACGCCCCGTGGGCGACGCCTGCGCACCGCGCTGGTGGGCCTGCAGCTGTTCGTCTCGATGCTGCTCGTCTGCTACATCGGCATCCTCATGCTGCAGAGCCGCTACATCTTCAGCAGCGACTATGGTTACGACAAAGACGAGGTGCTTTATGCCGACATCAGCAAGTTTAATGACAGGAAGGACGCCATGCGCACCGAGCTGCTCCAACTCTCGGGTGTCGAGAATGTCAGCTTCTCGCGTTTCCCCCTGGGTGTCAGCGACACCTATATGGGCTGGGGCCGCGCCGACGATGACCACACCGTCACCTTCACCTGTCTGCCTGTCGACTGCCACTATCTGAAGACGATGGGCATACGCATCGTCGAGGGCCGCGACTTCAACGAGCACGATAGCGACTGCTACATCATCAACGAGGCGGCCCGCCGCGCCTGGCCCTGGGTAGAAATCGGCAAGCCGCTGCTCAGCGGCGACATGCCGGTGGTGGGCATCTGCGAGGATGTGCGCTATGGCTCCGTGCGCGTCGACCGCTCGGCTGAGCCTGTGGCCTTCATCATCATGGGCGAGCGCTATAAGGACTGGGGCAATCAGCTGGGCATCGTGAGCATCCGCATCAATGCTAAGGTGAATAAGGTGGAGATGCGGCAGAAGGTGACGCAGGTGCTGCGTTCGTTTGCTGAGAGCGGCGAGGTGGAGGTGAAATTCCTCGACCAGCGGTTGGAGCAGCTCTACGAAGATGAGTTCCGCTTCATCCGCCAGGTCATCGTCTTCTCTACTGTCTGTCTGCTCATCACGCTCATCGGCGTCTTCTGCCTGACAATGTTTGAGACGGAGTATCGCCGCAAGGAGATTGGCATCCGCAAAATCATGGGCTCTTCAACGGCCGAGGTGCTGCAGCTGCTCTGCCGCCGCTATGTGTGGCTGCTGGCGTTGAGCTTCGTCGTGGCTGCTCCTTTGGCGTGGTACATCGGCCATGAGTGGCTGCAGTCGTTTGCCGAGCGCACGCCCATCTATTGGTGGTTGTTCCCCGTGGCTCTGCTTGCTGTCACAGCTGTCACCATGCTCACGGTAGTCGTGCAGAGTTGGCGCACGGCCAACGACAATCCCATCAACAGTATTAAGTGTGAGTAGTTTTTATTATCTCCAACGCAATAATTGTAAAGAATAAGACAATGAAAGCTTATTTGAATTTCCTCAGTCGCAACAAGCTCTACACTGCGGTCAACGTGGTGGGCCTGTCGGTTTCGCTGGCCTTCGTCATCATCATTGGGCTCTATTCGCAGATGGAGTTCGGGCGCGACAAATGGCACGCCAAGGCCGACCGAATCTATGCCCTCTGCAACATCTTCGACGGCGGCGCTTATCATGAGGAGGTGGGCCACTGGGCCGAACAGCAGTTGCTCGTTCCGCAGTTTCCTGACGTGGAGGCTTCGTGCGCTCTGGCCCTTGGTCGCGAACTGCTGATGCTGCCCAATCAGGAACAGACCGAGATTCCCGTCTACTATGCCGACGGCTCCTTCTTCCAGTTGTTTGACTTCCCCCTCACTGCAGGCGACCGCCAGACGGCGCTCAGCGACCCTGCCGACATCATCATCACCGACGGCCTGGCCCGACTGCTCTTTGGCAACTCCGACCCGATGGGCAAGACCATCACCCTGCGCGACTCGCTGCACTTCACGGTGAGCGGCGTCATGCCGCAGCTGAACCACACCTACCTGCGGCCCGTCGATGCCTTCATTCAGGCCCGCCATTTCCCTGAGACGCGTGGCCGCTACGACGACCCGCGCATGAGTTCGTTCGGCAACTGGCAGGTGTTCTTCCTCGCCCGCGAAGGTGTCGACCTCGCACAGCAGCAAGACGCTATGAACGAGGTGATGCGGCAAAACATCTGGCTCTTCAAGGACGACTGCACGCTGGGCCAGGCCCGCCTGGAGCTTCGGCCGTTGAAGGAGCTCTACTTCTCCACCATCGACTCGAATCCCGCCACCACCCGTGGCGACCGCCAGCAGTCGCAGCTTCTTTTCCTTGGCGGCATCATTATCCTGCTCTTTACCGTCACGAACTATGTCAATCTGACGCTGGCGCAGAGCCATTTCCGTCAGCGTGAGATGGCCATGCGCCGACTGCTGGGCTCACAGCGCTGGCAGGTGGCTGGGCGTATGGTGGCTGAGAGCGTCATGCTCTCGCTACTGTCGCTCGTGCTGGCTCTGCTGCTGGTCAGGATGGCCGTGCCTTTTGCCAATGAACTGCTGACCACGATGGGCAGTGGCATGTCGTGGGCGGGCGAAGACCGCAGCGGCATTGACATCCTGCAATATGCCGACCTGCTCAAGCCGCTGCCGCTGACCGTGCTTTTCCTCTTTACAGTCTTGCTGGGCGTGGTGGCCGGACTGATGCCTGCCTTGAGAGCATCAGCCGTGAAGCCGCTCGAACTGCTGAAGCCCGCTCCTACGTCAGCATCGCTCCTGACGCGGCTGGCCGGCGGCGGGCTCATCGTCTTCCAGCACGTCATCACCCTCGTGCTGCTGGGCGTCACGCTGACCATGATGCTCCAGATTCGTCATCTCGTTGGCGCCCCCTTGGGCTACAACCACGAACGGCTGATGGAGGTGCGCAGCCTGCAGTTTGGCGACGAGCGCCTGCTGCTGATGCTCGAGGAGGTGAAGAAACTTGCCTGCGTGGAGGACGCCGCCCTGGGGCTGGGCAGTCCGCTGCACGGCGGCTCAAACAATACGTGCCAGGTGGGCGGCCGCACCATCGCCTGGCAGTTGTTTCGCGAGACGGCGTCGTGGATGCAGATGCTCGGCCCGAAGGTGCTCGCCGACTATGGAACGACGGGGCCTGACGGCGTGAAGACCTACGTAACGCCCAATGCCCTCACGCTGCAGGGCCTGCCGATGGATGCGCGCACTCTGGTTTTTAACGACGAGGACGAGAGGCCGACACGACAGGTTGACGGACTGATAGAACCCATGCACCTGCACGACATCCTCGACCAGAACTACGTCGACCGTCCGCAGATGGTGACCATACACCCCGAACCGCCCATCCGGTATATCCTCATGATGCGCTATCGGGGCAGCGCCGCCGAGGCTCGCCGACAGGTGGGCGAGGTGTACAGGAAGGTGTTCGAGCGCGACATGACCACCAGCGCCTTCAACTTCTACGATGACCAGTTGCGCGACTGCTATGTCGACCACCTGCGCATCCTCTATCTCATTGAGGTTTTCACCATCGTGGCTTTCGTCATCGCCATGCTCGGACTGCTGGCCATGTCTACGTTCTATGTGCACCGGTGTCGGCGTGAGGTGGCCGTGCGCAAGGTCTTCGGCTCCACGAGCCGCGAGGTGCTCATTCGGCTGCTGCGCCGTTTCATGGTCTATATTCTTGTGGCCATTGTCATCGCCATACCTATTATATACTATATAGCGCAGCAGTGGCTCGAGCAGTTCAGCTACCGTATTGCGCTGTCGCCCTGGATCTTCGTGGCAAGTGGGTTCGTTTGCCTCGTCGTCTCACTGCTGACGGTCTTCGTGCAGAGTTGGCTGACAGCCAGTGAGAATCCGATTCGTTCCATCAAAACCGAATAAGCAACAATGAAGACTTACCTGACCTTCCTCTCACGCAACAGACTCTACACGTTCATCACCATGGCCGGACTGAGCGTGTCGCTGATGTTCGTCATCCTGCTGGGCGACTACACTTGGCGGCAGCTGGGCATCGACACGTGGCACCGCAATGCCGACCGCATCTACCTGATGGGCAGCAGCGATGACTTCTTCATGTGGCCCCAGCTGGCCGGCGAGGTGAAGGCGATGTGCCCCGAGGTGGAGCTGACCTGCTGCGTGATGAGTCAGAGCGGGCGCATCAAGTACGGCGAGCGCGAGGTAAAAAGCCAGGCCGGCGACAATGGTATCATCATGCTCGCCGACTCGACCTTCTTCCAGTTCTTCAACTTCCCTCTGGTGCAGGGCGATCCGCTGACGGTGCTCGACGCGCCCGACAAATGCGTCGTCACCGAAAGTCTCGCCCGACAGTTGTTTGGCGGCGTGAATCCCATCGGACAGTCGCTGCAGATTGTGGGCGACCGCCATGTGCAGATGAACCACGAAGACCCCTCCGACTCGACACTCGTCTACACCGTCAGCGGCATCGTCCGCGATTTCGACCGCACGGTGCTGCCCAACGAGACGCAGATCATCGTCAGCATGAAGCGCTACCCGCAGGTGATGGGCTACACGCTTCGGAACGACGCCTTCGCCTATGGGCCGACGGGGGTCTGCAAAGACTTCCTGATGCTCCGCTCCGGCACGACGCTCGACGGCGCGAAGAAAGTGATTGAGGAACACCTGGCGAAGAACTATTCCCTCTGGAGCCGGATGGACCACCACGAACTGATGCTGACGCCGCTCACCGACGTCATGTTCGCCCCGCAGAACGACGGCTACGGCATGCAGAAGGGCGACCGCGCCCGGCTGCGCATCCTGCTGGCCGCCGTGCTGGCCATCCTGTTCTTTGCCGTGAGCAACTACATCAACCTGACGGTGGCCAACACGGGCTTCCGCGCCAAGGAGATGGCTACGCGACGGCTCTTCGGCAGCAGCCAGCTTGAGATTTCGCTGAAGCTGATTGCCGAGTCGACGCTGATGGTGGCCGTCTGCTTCGCCGTCGGACTGGCCTTGGCCTTCTATTTCCAGGACGCCGCCGTCGATTTGTTCAAGGGCAAGATAGCCCTGACGAGCGACATCGGCGTCGGCACGGTGAGCGTCTGTCTCGCCTTCATCCTCGCCGTGGGCTTCGTCTCGGGCATCCTGCCGTCCATGCAGATAGCCCGCTATCAGCCCATCGACATTGTGAAGGGCAACTTCCGTTATCACTCGAAGATGGTGCTCAGCCGCCTGTTCATCGTCGTGCAAAACGTCGTCACGGTCGTCATGCTCACGGCGGCCCTCGTCATCTGGCTGCAGATTCGCCACCTCTGCCATGCGCCGCTCGGCTTCAGCACCCGCCACCTCTACTATGTGAATGCGCCGGAGGGGAAAAGTCAGCCCCTGCGGCAGCAGCTGGAGCAGTTGCCCTTCGTCGAACGTATCGGCGAATACAGCGGCACGACCTTCTCGACGTACAATACAATGATGCGCACGATTACTAACAACGGTAAGATGGTCAGCCTCTTTCTGACCGGTCTGGATTCGACGGCCCTCTGTCTCTACGGCCTCGAAATCCTCAAGGACTACGGGCCCGCAGACGGGGGGTATTACCTGAACGAGGAGGCCATGCGACAGCTGGGCTTCGGCGACGATGTCCGCACGATGGTCTGGGGCGAAGGGGAGACGCGGCCCGTTGCGGGCGTCGTCAAGGACTTCAACCGCATCAACGTGCTGCACGGCCCCGAACCGTTTGCCATCTGCGTGAGGAATCACCTGAAGGAACCGAACTTCCTCGTGCTGACGAATGGCGACAGGAAGGCCAAGGCCGCCTTTACGGAACTCATCGCAGCGCTGGGTGTGCCCGAGGCTGACCGACCGTGGTATGTGAGCAGCATCGAAGAAAACATTGCCGACACCTTCGACGAACAGCAGAACCTGCTGCGCATTGTCAGTCTGTTTGCCCTGGTGGCCGTCGTCATCTCGCTGATGGGCTTCGTCGGCATGTCGGTCTTCTTCGTCCGCGGGCGGAAGAAGGAGATAGCCATCCGCAAGGTGATGGGCTCTACGTCGGCCGAGGTGCTGACGCTGATGCTACGCACGTTCTGCGCGCCGCTGTTCGTGTCGTTCGTCGTGGCGGTGCCCGTCGGGTGGTGGCTGATGCGCGACTGGCTGACCAACTTCAGCTATCGTATCGCGCTCTCGCCGTGGATCTTCCTGATAGTGTGTTTCTTCAGTGTGCTGGTGGCTGTTGTCTCCGTCGGTTTTCAGATTATGAAGGCTGTCATGACCAATCCCGTTAAAGGCATAAAGACAGAATGAGGCGTGGTGGAGTAATGGAGTTGCCCTCCACGCCTCCCCACCTTACTAAACTACGAGATTTGAACTATAAACTATAATAACGACAATCAATTATGATTAAACTTGAAAACATTGAGAAGATCTTCCGCACGGAGGAAGTGGAAACAGTGGCGCTCAACGGCGTGTCACTCGAAGTGAAGAAAGGCGAGTTCGTGGCTATCATGGGCCCCTCGGGTTGCGGCAAGTCGACTCTGCTCAACATCTTAGGACTGCTCGACAATCCCACGAGCGGCACCTATCTGCTCGACGGCGAGAATGTGGGCATGCTGAGAGAGAGCCAGCGCACCAAGGTGCGCAAGGGGCAGATAGGCTTCGTGTTCCAGAGTTTCAACCTGATTGACGAACTCAACGTGACGGAGAACGTGGAGTTGCCGCTGACCTACCTCGGCGTGCCTCGCCGCGAGCGTCAGCAGCGCGTGAAGGAGATGCTGCAGCGCATGGGCATCAGCCACCGGGCCGGGCATTTCCCGCAGCAACTCTCGGGCGGCCAGCAGCAGCGTGTGGCCATCGCCCGGGCCGTGGTGAGCAACCCGAAACTCATCCTGGCCGACGAGCCTACGGGTAATCTGGATTCGAAGAACGGCAAGGAGGTGATGGAATTGCTGCGCCAGCTGAATGTCGACGGCACGACGGTGGTGATGGTGACCCACTCGCAGCGCGACGCCGGCTATGCCAGCCGCATCATCAGTCTGCTCGACGGTCAGGTGGTGGAGACCACCCAGTTGTGATTCACCAAGACTGAACGCATCGCGTCTCCCGCAAATGCGGAAACGCCCTACCATGGATTCCACGGATGAAGCGGATGACTCCTGTCGGTTAGCTTCATCCGTGGAATTTGTTTCCCCAAAAGTATTTTTCATTTCTCATATCTCATCTTCTTGGTCGTTTCGAAAAAAAAGATTACTTTTGTACCAACAAACCCAACAAAAACTACTACGAAAATGAAACGAGAACTGATTTTGTGTGCCATGCTGTGGCAGTGGATTGCTGTCGCATGGGCTCAACAGCGCACAGAGGTGAACCTGAACTTCGGCTGGCGCTTTCATGCCTATGAGTCGGCACAGGGCGCTCTGCCCGATATTGATGACACAGACTGGCGCACCGTCGACCTGCCCCACGACTTCCAGACAGAGCAGCCTTGGGTGGCACCGGCGGCCGATGAAAAAGCTGACCAGAGCGACGTGGCCGCAAACATCAAGAGCCGCCTGTCGAGTCGCGGCTTCAAGGAGATGGGTAAGGCCTGGTACCGCTATCATCTCACACCTCCCGACTCGCTGCGCGGACGTCGCTTGCTGCTCGACTTTGGCGGTATCATGTACACCGGCGACGTCTATCTCAACGGCGAGCACATCGGAGGCACCGACTATGGCTATGTGGACTTCGAGATTGACGTCACTGACAAGCTGAAGCTTGGTCAGGACAATGTCATCGCCGTGATGGCCGACACCCGCGAGCCGGGAAACTCGCGCTGGTATACCGGCGGCGGACTCTTCCGCGGCGTAAAACTTGTCAGCACTCCAAAATACCTCTTCTTCGGCCGTCATGCACTTTATGTCACGACGCGCGATAATAAATACGTGAACGTATCGGGCGAACTGACTAATCGTACACGCCAGCCTGCTCAGGTACGTGTGCGTATCTTAGATCCCGACGGGAATATGGTATTCGACGAGACTCGCACCGTAGACCGCCACCGTGGGACGAGCACGCAGGAGGCAGCATTGATGCGTGAGGTGGAAATCGAACATCCGCAGTTGTGGGACATTGAAACGCCTCGGCTCTATACCGTGATTGCCCAGGTTGTCGGGCAGGAGGGGGCGGTCGTCGACGAGGTGAGCGCTCACTTCGGCATTCGTAGCGTTGAGATAGGACCTGAGTATGGCTTGAAGCTCAACGGCCGCAAGGTGTTGCTGAAGGGCTATGCCAACCATCACACTCTGGGCGCCCTTGGTGCTGCGGCTTATCCGCGGGCCATCGAGAAGCGCCTGCAGCTGATGAAGCAATTCGGCATCAACCACATTCGCACCAGTCACAACCCCTACAGTCGTGAGTTCATAGAGCTTTGCGACCGCTATGGTATTCTGGTGGTCGACGAGCTCTACGACAAATGGACGCGCCAGCACACGGGCGGGCGTGTGCCATTTGAGCAGCACTGGCAGAGCGAAGTGCCAGAGTGGGTGAAGCGCGACCGCAATTCGCCTTCAGTGGTGCTTTGGAGTCTGGGTAATGAGCTGCAGCAGGACCCCAACCAGCCTTTCAACGACTTCGGCGTGACCATGTACAGGCTGATGCGCACGCTCGTGCAGCGCTACGACACGACACGCCTGGTCACCGTGGCTATGCATCCCCGCTACCGCAACTGGCAGACTGACTCGCTGCCTTGCGACCTGGCTATGCTCACCGACATTCAGGCCTACAACTACCGTTACATGTATTTCCCGGGTGACGGCCGCCGCTTTCCCTGGATGACCTTCTATCAGAGCGAGGCCAGCATCTCGGCCATGGGCGAGAACTATTTCGCCATGAACCTCGACCGAGTGATAGGGCTGGCCTACTGGGGAGCCATCGACTATCTTGGCGAGAGCCAGGGCTGGCCTGCAAAGGGATGGGCGCAGGGGGTGTTCGACATCTCATTGGAGCCTAAACCGAAAGCCTACTATATGAAGTCGTTCTTCAAACCCGATGAGCCGCTGGTGCACATAGCCGTCGTCGACAAGAAAGGCGATCAGATGTGGAACGGCGTGCAGACGGGCAACGACGGCATGAGCGACCACTGGAACCGTTTTGCTGGACAGCATCTGCAACTCATTACCTACACTAACGCCGATGAGGTGGAACTGCGGCTCAACGGTCGCAGCCTGGGGCGGAAGACAAATGAAGTGGGGAACCCCAAGATGCGCAACCAGATACGCTGGGACAGCATCGTCTTTGCGCCCGGAAGGCTGGAGGCCGTGGCATATAGTGGAGGCCGCGAAGTGGCCCGCCATCAGATAGAGACCACCGGCGAGGCTGTGCGACTCACGGCCGAACCCGACAACCCGCAATGGACGGCCGACGGCATGGATCTGCAGCACGTGCGTATCGTGGCGGTAGATAAGAAAGGGCGTCGTGTGCAGACCACCGACCAGCCCGTCAGCTTCGGTGTTGAGGGAGGCGCCCAAATAGTGGGCGTCATCAATGGCGACATCGACAGTGAAGAGCTGACCGTCGGTGCGAGGCGCCGTCTCTACAACGGCACCTGCACCGTCATTCTCCGTGCGCAGCGCCAGGCCGGTCCCGTCAGACTCACCGCCACGGCCCCCGGTATGAAACCGGTCGAGCTGAACCTGAAAACCACGGCGCGCTGACCTCACTACCTGAAACGCGATATATCGACACGCTCCTTGCTCTTGGTCTGGTAGCCGCCAAAGTTATTTTATGACAGTGAGAGTATTATTTCGCCCCAGCAGCTGACGACGAAAGGTTGCACACCGTCAACGTGAAGGGCATTGGCTGTAAACTCATACAAATTCCACGGATGAAACGGGCCGGTAGAGGTCATCCGCTTCATCCGTGGAATCTGTTTTTTTCTGTCCTGTAGAAGTCTGAGCCGGCCGCGGGCTTATGCCAGTTCCTGCAGCCGGGCGATGTATTTGCCGATGATGTCGAACTCAAGGTTCACCACCGTGCCCACTTCGATGTCCTGGAAGTTGGTATGCTCCATGGTGTAGGGGATGATGGCCACCTGGAAGGAGCAGGCCGTGGGCTGGCAGACGGTGAGCGAGACGCCGTTGACCGTCACCGACCCTTTGTCGACGGTGAAGTAGCCGTGGCGGGCCATCTCGCGGTTCTCAGGATATTCGAAGGTGAAGTAGGTGGAGCCGTCGGCATCCTCCTTCTTCGTGCATGTGGCCGTCTGGTCTACATGGCCCTGCACGATGTGGCCGTCGAGACGGCCGTTCATCATCATCGAACGCTCCACGTTCACCTTGTCGCCCACCTTCAGCAGGCCCAGGTTCGAGCGCAGCAGCGTCTCCTTCATCGCCGTCACCACATAGCGGCCATCCTCAATGCTCACCACGGTGAGGCAGACACCGTTGTGGGCAACGCTTTGGTCGATTTTCAACTCATCGACAAACGAGCATGTCAGCGTGAAGTCGATGTTTTCCCTGTCTTTCTTTATGGCTACTACGGTAGCAAACTCTTCAATGATACCTGAGAACATAACTGTGAACTATGAATAAAAAGGCCGTATCGGCGATGTGATGAAAACTCCTTTATCACAAGTTATGGGTGCTCTCCGCCTTTGTAATCCACCGGCATGCAATAGAACAGCTTGATTAGTGGCCCGCCATTGGCAAGAGAAGTCACACCGAGTTTCAACGTTATTTGATGAGTATCCCGATCTGTCCGATACGGCCCGTTGGTCTTTTCTGGCTGCAAAGATACAAAATAATCGGCTAACAGCCAAATGATGAACCGATTTTTTTTGTCCATACCTGCTCAGCAGACTGACTGGAGCTGTGATGCGGGAATGAATTTTGGCCGGAATCAAATGAATTTTGGCCGGAATTGATGTGATTCCGGCCAAAATTCGTTGTTGCTGCGGCCATTCAAGTCGCCAGCCGTGCCACTCAGGATGTCGTGTCGTGTCACGATTGTCAGTAGCCTGGGTTCTGCTTGAGGTTGTGGTTCAGGGCCATGACGTCGGCAGGTATGGGGTAGACGGTGGTGTGGCCGTCGGTCTCGTCTACGGCATCGGGGCCGTCGTAGAGGCTTCGGTACTGTGTGAAGCGGATGAGATCCTGTCGTCGCCAGCCTTCCCAGGCCAGTTCGAGCAGACGCTCGTCGAGCAGGTTTTCGAGGGTGCAGGGGCGTGTCGGCATGTTGCAGCGCCGGCGCACACGGTCCATGTCGGCCTGTCCGCTCAGCCCGAGTCTGACGCAGGCTTCGGCCCTCATGAGCAGCACGTCGGCAAAGCGGAAGAGCACGATGTCGTTGTCCATCAGCTTGCCGTCCTTGGGGGCATTCTTGTCTACGGCATACTTCTTCATGCGTGCGCCGGCCGTCTCCACGTAGGGACTGCCGCTGAGGTCCATCTCCACGGCCCAGGGCTCGTAGGTCAGTGGGTGTCCGCTGCGGTCGGGCACAGGGTTGTCGTGCAGGTCGGTGACCATGCCTGCCCAGTAGTTCAGGTCGAAGCGGCTGTCCTGCCGGTCGGTGCCGTAGCCGTAGATTTGCAGCGTGCGTCGCGTGGCACATGAACCGTTTTCGGCCGTGAACCCGTAGGCTGCGGCATGGCGGTAGTGATAGCTGCGATAGAGGTTCTGCTGCTGGTTGCGGTAAAGGTTCTTGTCCATGGGGATGGTGAAGATGTTCTCGGGCGACGTCTCGTTGTAGACGGCAAAGTTGTCGGCATAGTTGGTGGCGAGGCTATAGCCCAGACTCTCTATCTGGGTGCAGTAGTCGATGCAGTCGGAGTAGAGCGTGGCGGCATCGGCCGTGGGGTCGTAGACGGGGCCGTTGAGCATCAGCTTGGCCAGCACGAACAAGGCCACGGGCTGCGTGATGCGCCCGTAGTAGTCGCCCAGGCGGGTGCTGTTCTCCACAGGCAGCAGGGGCAGAGCGGCCCGCAGCTCGTTGACGGCGAAACGGAAGACCTGGGCACGGTCAGACTGCCTGACCTCCTGCATGGAGACCTGCGTCGACGTGATGAGCGGCACGGGGCCGAAGAGGTCAGCAAGATACCAGTAGTAGATGGCACGCAGGGCGCGCGTCTCGGCCTCGTAGGCCGCATACTCTTCGCTGCTGAGCAGCTGCCTGTGCTGGCTGAGCTGCTCGAGCGAGCGGTTGCAGAGGGTGATGACTTGGTAGAGGTAGAGCCAGGCGTTTTTGGGCAGGTCGTGGCCGGCGTCCCAGGAGTGTCGGTAGAGATCCTGCCAGAGTCCGCCGTCGTACCAGTCGCCGCCGCGTGTGGGGAGCATGGCCTCGTCAGAGCCGAAGGTCTGCAGGTCGTAGACGCCGCGACAGGTGCCCTGCAGTCCCTGTCCGTCGGCAAAACCGCCGATATAATTATATAAGGTGGCTACGGTGTTCTGATAGAGTGACGTGGCCGAAGTGTAGGCTGCCTCCTCGGGAATCTGGTCCTTGGGGTTCTCGTCGAGCGAGCAGCTGGCGAGGACTGAGCAGAAGGCGCAGCAGGCCAGGCTGCGGGTGAGAATATTGTGGTAGTTCATATTGTGAGATGATTAGAACTGGATGCTGAGTGCGATGGAATAGCTGCGGTAGACGGGCATGGTGAGCTTGTCGTCGAGGCCAAGCGTCGGGTCGACGACGCTCGAGTTGATGATGGGCGTCAGTCCGCTGTAGGAGGTGATGGTGGCCAGGTTGTTTACCGAAGCCGAGAGGCGCAGTCCCTGCACGAAGCGCGAACTGACGGGCACGGTCCAGCCTACGGTCAGGTAGTCGATGTTCACGTAGTCGCCGCTTTCCAGCCAGTAGTCGCTGATGGTCTGGTCGTGGATGTTCTGGCTTGGAGCCTCGCTCATGACGTTGTAGTTGGGCAGCGAGAGCATGTTCATGTAGGTAAGCGCCGTGCCGTTGTATATCTTGTGGCCGAAGGCGCCGTTCATCTGTATGGTGGCGTCCCACTGACGGTAGCGGAAGGCTATGTTCGAACCCATGGTGGCCCGCGGCGTGGCCTGGCCGCAGACGTACTTCTCGCTGCTGACGTCGTAGGTGCGGGTGCCGTCGGGATGTGTGGTCAGTCCGTAGCAGTGGGGCAGGTAGAAGACGCCCAGCGGCTGTCCTACTATCTGCATCACAACGTCGCTGGCACCATGGAACCCGGCTCCCCAGAGGGACGAGACGGCCTTCATGTCGGGGGCCGTGAGATACTGTCCGTTATGGTATCCGTTGAGCGAGACGAGCTTGTTGCGCTCGAAGGTCCAGTTCATGTTGAGGCTCAGTTCCATGTCGCGGGTGCGCAACGGCGTGATGCCGAAGCCAATCTCCAGACCGCTGTTCTTCATTGAACCGAGGTTGGCCAGCAATTGGTCGTAGGTGAAAGGGGGCACGGGCACGTCGTAGACGTAGAGCATGTCGGAGGTGCGCGAGCGGTAGTGGTCGATGCTCAGTGCGATGCGGCCGTGCCAGAACGAAAGGTCGAGACCGACGTTGAACGTGCGCTTCACTTCCCATTTCAGGTCGGGGTTGGCATTGCGAATGATGCCCAGCGTGGTGACGGGCGTGCCGCCGACGGAGACGACGCCGTTGGGCTGGATGAGTTGCATGGAGTTGTAGGAGTCGATGCCGCCCAGATTGCCTGACAGGCCGTAGCCCACGCGCAGCTTGGCACTGCTAACGAAGGTGAGGGAGCGCATCCAGGCCTCGTCGCTGACCACCCAGGCACCGCTGACGGAGGGGAAGAAGCCCCAGCGGTGGTTGCGTCCTACCTTCGACGAGGCGTCGGCACGTGCGTTCAGCGTCAGAGTGTAGCGGTTGAGCAGTCCATACTGAGCTCTCAGCAACAGCGACTCCATGTGGGCGTCGGTGGCATAGCTGTTGGTGCCTTCCCACAGGCGCACGGCCCCAGCCGAGAGGTTGTCGTAGCCATAGGCATCGGTGGCGAAGTTGGAGGCGGTGGTGTAGAAGCCGGTGGTGGTCTGGCTCTCAGCTTCAACCAGGGCCAGGACGTTGAGCGAGTGGTGGCCGGTGGCGAGCGTATAGTCGAGCGAGAGGTTGCCTATGCCTTCCTCGCCCTTGTCGCTGCGGCGGTAGGCCTCGCCGTGGCTCCAGACAAAGGTGGGGTAGTAGTGGGCGTTGCCTACAGTGTTGTAGGAATAAGATGCAAAGCCATTGAGCATCAGTCCTTTGGCCAGTTTGGCTGAGGCATGGAGGTGTACGTTGAAGTGGGCGTTGTCCTCGTCCTGCTTCATGCGCAGCAGCGAGTTGGGGTTGTTGATCCAAAGGGCCTCGGCCACCTGATTGTAGGTGCCGTCGGCGTTGTGCCCGTCGGGGAAGGTGGGGTTGAAGGTGGCAGCCGAGTAGAAAAGCTTCTGCTTGAAGGGCAGGCCGTTGGTCTTCTGCAACGAGCCGAAGATGCCCAGGTCTACGGTCAGGCGGTCGTCGAAGGCCTTCTGGCTGATGTCAAGCTTAGCGTTGTAGTTGCGCAGACGATAGGTGTCGATGACCATGCGGTGCTCCATCATGCCCACGGAGGCGCGGTAGTTGGCTTTCTCTGATCCGCCGCCGAAGGCCACATGGTGGCTCTGCACCAGTCCGGTGCGCTCTATAGAACGGCGGAAGTCGGTGTCGGCCCCCATGTCAGTGTAGGTCAGTCCCAGGGTCTGGGCTGCCTGTCGGAACTGCGGTCCGGAAAGCATGCTGATGCGTTTGCATACCGACTCGAAGCCCACGGAAGTGTCGTAGGATATGTGGAACTGCTGGGCGCGTCCTTTCTTCGTGGCCACTTCGATGACGCCCGCCGCACCGCGCGAACCGTACTGCGCCGTCTCGGAGGCGTCTTTCAGGATGGTGAAGCTTTCGATGTCAGCTGGATAGATAGTGGAAAGCGTGGCCAGGTCTGACGAGACGCCGTCGATGATGACCAGCGGGTCGTTGCCGCCCGTGAGCGACGTGGTGCCGCGTACGCGCACAGCTGAAATCATGGCCTCCTGATTGGTGCCCGGCGTCACCTGCACACCGGCCGCCTGTCCGCTGAGGGCGTCGAGCGAGGTGGTGACGAGTCCTTTGTTCATCCGCGCTTCGGTCACCTTTTCCACTGCACCGGCCACGGCGTTCTGACCTGCGTGTCCGTAGCCAATGCGCACGGTGGCCGAGTCTGTCGCGGTTGTCTGTGCATGCATCGACAAGACTGTCGCCATTGCCAGCATGGCCATGGCAAGAATTCTTTTCATAGCTTTGATTTTTATTTATTGATAACTCAGTGCAAAGATAAGCAAAATAATTGGTTTCTCAGGTATTAATCAAGAAAATATAAGGAAACCACCGCATCATCAGCGAAAAAAAATACCGCAACAGCGTTTGCAGTGGTGCTGACGCTGTTGCGGCATTGTCCTCAACGGAAGAGGGGAGGCGAGCCTCACACGGGAATCTTCTCGACGCGGCGCTGATGGCGTCCGCCCTCGAAGTCGGTGGCGAAGAACTCGTCCATGATTTTGCGGGCCATGTCCTCGCCGATAAAGCGGCCGGGCATGACGAGCACGTTGGCATCGTTGTGCTGGCGGATGAGGTGTGCAATCTCGGGAATCCAGCACAGTCCGGCGCGTATGCTCTGATGCTTATTGAGCGTCATCGAGATGCCCTCGCCGCTGCCGCAGATGGCGATGCCGGGGAACACCTCGCCCTGCTCCATGCCGCGGGCCAGCGCATGGCCAAAGTCGGGATAGTCGCAGCTTTCCTCGCTATAGGTGCCGTAGTCTTTATAGTCGTACCCCTTCTCCTCCAGGTACGTCTTCACGAATTGTTTCAGTGCAAAGCCAGCATGGTCGCTGGCCAGTCCGATGGTCTTTATTTCCATAGTCATTTATGTTGAAGAGTTAGAAGTTCCTTCATTTATGCGCGAACTCCTAACTCTTAATAGTTTGATTTCTAACTCATTTTATGCCAGCAGTTTCTTTACCTGCTCATAGACGTTCTGACCGTTGTAGCCGAGTTTCTCGTCGAGCACCTTGTAAGGAGCCGAGAAACCGAAACTCTCAAGTCCCCAGACGCAGCCGTCGCAGCCGACGAGCCCCTCGAGCGTGACGGGCAGACCGGCGGTCATGCCGAACTTCTTCTTGCCGGCGGGCAGCACGCTCTGCTGATACTCCACAGGCTGCGAGCGGAACAGGCCCTCGCTGGGCACGCTCACCAGGCGTACCTTCACGCCGTCCTGGCGCAGCAGCTTGGCACCGGCCTCGAGTGTGGACACCTCGGAACCAGAGGCGAGCAGGATGACATCGTAGTTCTCGTCGCTACCGGCCACGACGTAGGCACCCTTGGCAGCCTGTGAGTAGTCGTTGCCAGCGGGCAGGTTCTCAATGTTCTGACGGCTGAAGATGAGGGCCGTCGGGGTCAGGATGTTCTCCATGGCCATGCGCCAGCAGACGGTGGTTTCTTCAGCGTCAGCAGGACGCAGCACGAGCATCGAGTTGCGGCCGCTGTGGTTCTTCAGCTTCTCCATCAGGCGAATCTGGGCCTCCTGCTCTACAGGCTCATGGGTAGGACCATCCTCGCCGACGCGGAAGGCGTCGTGGGTCCAGATGAACTTCACAGGCAGCTCCATCAAGGCAGCCATACGGACGGCGGGCTTCATATAGTCAGAGAAGACGAAGAAGGTACCGCAGGCGGGGATGACACCGCCATGCAGGGCCATGCCGATGCAGCAGCAAGCCATGGTCAGCTCGGCCACACCAGCCTGGAAGAAAGCACCGGTGAAGTCGCCCTTCACCAAGTCGTGGGTCTTCTTGAGGAAACCGTCGGTCTTGTCGCTGTTGCTCAGGTCGGCTGAAGCCACAATCATGTTGGGCACCTGCTCAGCCAGCACGCCAAGCACCGTGGCCGAGGCACCGCGCGTGGCAGCGCCAGCCTTCTGCTCTACCTTTGTCCAGTCAATCTGCGGAGCCTTGCCACTGAACCACGCTTCCAGCTGCTTGGCCTGCACGGGATGCCCCTTGGCCCATTCAGCCTTTTCGGCATAGCGCTCAGCCACAATCTTCTTCAGCTCCTCGCGGCGACGGGCATACATCTCCTGCACCTCGGGGAATATCTGGAACGGGTTCTCTGGATTGGCCCCGAGGTTCTTCATCGTCTCCACGAAGTTGTCGCCACCGAGGGGGGCGCCGTGGGTGGCGCAGTTGCACTCATAGCTCGAGCCGTCAGCCTTGCGGGCACCCTTGCCCATCACGCAGTGGCCGATAATGAGCGAGGGACGCTCCTTCTCGGCCTGGGCATTGCGCAGAGCCTGGCGAATCTGGTCGACGTCGTTGCCGTCGATTTTCTGCACATACCATCCCCATGCCTCATACTTGCGGGCCGTGTCTTCAGAGGTGACCACGTCGGTACGCGTAGAGAGCTGTATGTCGTTGGCGTCGTAGAACATGATGAGGTTGTCGAGCCCCAGGTTGCCGGCGATACGGCCAGCGCCCTGCGAGATTTCTTCCTGCACGCCGCCGTCGCTGATGTAGGCATAGATGGTCTGGTTCATCACGTTGCCCAGACGAGCCTTCAGGAATTTAGCGGCGATGGCGGCACCCACGGCAAACGTGTGACCCTGGCCAAGAGGACCGGAGGTGTTCTCGATGCCGCGTGCCACACAGCGCTCGGGGTGGCCGGGCGTCACCGAGCCCCACTGGCGCAGCTGCTGCAGGTCGTCGAGCGAATATTTGCCGCAGAGGCAGAGCTGGGAATAGAGCATGGGCGCCATGTGGCCGGGGTCGAGGAAGAAGCGGTCGCGGCCTTCCCACTCAGGCCTTTCAGGGTCGTAGACCAGGAACTCGCTATACAGCGTGTTGATGAAATCGGCACCGCCCATGGCACCGCCAGGGTGGCCGCTCTTTGCTTTTTCAACCATCGCAGCAGCCAGAATGCGTATGTTGTCAGCTGCGCGGTTCATTACTTTGTTGTCGTTCATAAAAAAGTTTTTCGTTTGTTATTTGTATGATTTGAGGGCAAAGTTACTAAAAAAAAACGAAATGACGGCGTCTTTCTGCATATTTTCTTGTGGTACTTTTGTTTATATGTGGAAAATAACATCGCAATTGTCTTTTTTCATGATAAAATACATATTGCGTGTGGCTTTTGAGGCTGTTTATGCTGGTAATGTCTAATTTTGCAGTATCCAGGAAAATCATGTAATGAAACAAAAAAACAAAATGAGCAAGAGATTTTTCGCGATTGTTCTTGTGGCGGTATTGACAGCAACGACAGCCACAGCACAATACTGTGTGAAATGGGATGCGCAGGCAGCCCGGAAGATACAGGCCCGGGTTCCACTGTTAAGCGCTGTGGTGCGTGTAACTGATGCCGATGCCGTGGCTCAGCAAGTTCGTGCCGACGGCTGGCATGCTACAGCCGTCAGCCGTCATGTCATGACATTGCGTGCCAGTGCCAACTATGTGCGTCGTCTGGCTACAGATGAGCGTGTGGAGCTTATCGAGAGCCCTCGCACCGCAACTGCCCTTATGGCCGATGCTCGGGCTGATATGGAGGTTGATCTTCTGCATCGTGGCGATGGACTGGAGACACCCTTCACTGGGAAGGGCGTCATCGTGGGCGTTATTGATCAGGGTTTTGAGTTTCGGCATATTGCTTTCCTGGACGAACAGAACAGACCCCGTGTGGTGAGCGTGTGGAACCGTAAAGGCTACAATGAGGGCATCGATGGTGAGCCCACCACCGATATACCCGCCAATGGCGATGGCTTGAGCGTGGAGGGGCATGCATGTCACGTGAGTAACATAGCTGCAGGATCGCGCATCGGTGAGAACGACTATTGCGGAGTAGCCCCTGATGCCGATATCATCATGATCCCATCAGAGTTCAACGAAAGCGAAATTCTGGAAGATGTGCGTTACATTGCCGATTATGCCCATAGAAAGGGACAGCCTTGGGTTATCAATATGAGCTTTGGCACGCAAATGGGCCCGCATGATGGTTCGCGACTGCTCTGTGAAGCACTTGATGAGATATTGAGTGAGGGCGACGGACGAGCTATCTGTGTAGCTGCTGGCAACGATCATCTGCAACCCGTGCATGCTTCTCACACATTCGGCAATCCTGCCGATACTGTTAGTCTGCTGCTGGAAACAGGGGCCTATGGCGCATTGGTCGACCTCTGGTGTAGCACTGCCGACGGAGAACGTCACCTCAATGTGCGACCTTTCATATACAATGGCGGCGAGCGTGATTTCAAAGACGAAAACTTTTGGGCCGACTATTTGATAGAAGACATTGACAGTCGCAATCAGAAGCAGAATATCAAGGTGGGCTTGCCTGTGAGCACATTGGGTAAAACTGGTCGTCTGGGATTGCAGATAGTGGGCGATGCAGGAACTCATTTTCACGCTTGGACAAACACGGGCTATGGCTGCTTTGCACAGTCGGCAGGCGAGGATTTTCTTGATGGCGACAGCCGCTTCACCGTTGATGCTCAGGCTGCATGTGCTGACCGTACCATCACCGTAGGAGCTTACGTCACAGCTGATCATTACACTAATGCTGGAGGTAGTGTGGTGCGTGAAGGCTATGGTGAAACTGGTCAGATTGCAGCTTTCAGCAATGAGGGTCCGCTTATTGACGGACGTCAGAAACCTACTGTATCAGCTCCAGGTTCAAGTATTATCTCGGCCGTGTCGAAGTATGGCTTAGGTTTCGACAAAAACGGGCGCAATATTGTGCAGGACGTGCATCGCGGCATCAAGCACTTTTACTATGGAGCCATGTCGGGCACGTCAATGTCTACACCGCAAGTCACAGGCACTATAGCACTTTGGCTGCAGGCCAATCCGCATCTGACTCACGAGCAGTTGCTCGATATTCTGCGCACGACCAGCCGCAAGGATGATTGGACGGGCACTGATGCATGGAGTCCGCTCTATGGCTATGGCAAAATTGATGCTTACGAGGGACTGAAGTGTGCTTTGCAGCTGGCCAATCCATTGAGCGTGGTTTCTGTGGGGGGGAGCAGTCAGCCGGTGACACTGCGTAAAGAGCCGGGTTGCTGGCGTGTACTCTTCAACAACACCGAACCGTCAGCTTATATCAGTGTCGCCGATGTGAATGGCCGAATCTTACTTGCTCAGCAGTTGGCAAATGTGAGTCAGGGACAGGAAGTCATTGTCGATCTGTCTGCCTTTGCGCATGGTACGTATGTAATCTGTATTGAAACTGCGCAAACCTCTCTGACAAGGAAAATAATTTGCTCATGAAGCAAATTGGAATTCAGGTAGAGTGGGGAAAATTGCACGTAACATGTGAGTGCAGTATTTTCCCCATTTTTTGTGAAAATAATTTGGTTGTTTCGTCTGTTTTTCATATTTTTGCAACTCAAATTGGAAAAAGGAAAATGGTTCGAACACTACTGGCGCTCTGTCTGATGCTTTCTTCGCTGACACTTTGGGCAGCGAAGGGGGACCGTCGCACTGCAATTTTCGACCATTGGAACCAACTATCCAGTCGTGAACTGGCCAACAAGGCCTATCAATTTTTGGGACAAGACAATAAGCATGACAGTGCACTTGTATGTTATAGCGTCATTGTGAATCGCTATTATGAGGGACGCCGTTCGAAGGACGATGTGAAGCTGGCCATTAACGCCATGCACAACTTGGGCGTGATGCACATGACCTACTACTACGATTATCGCAAGAGCTACGAGTATCTGCTGCAGGCGCAGCAGCTGGCTCAAAATGACACGTCTGTTCGCGAGTTGCCTGCAATCTGTCTGGCCTTGGCCAATGTGATGCATATGGGACATGATGACGACGAGATGCAGCAGGAGGCCACCCGATGGCTGCGGCGGGCATTTGATGCCGCTGCCAGGCGGGCCGACAGCGCCACCTGCTATAGTGCTCTCACCAGTCTGATGGAAGATGCCATCGTTCGCGATACCGTCGTCGATGTGGCGAGCGAACTGGCTCGTTTTAACCATTTAGATGGAGCTTTGCCTAGCGCGATGCGGCGTAGCGTTGACTTTATTCATAGAGCCATGCAAGCTGGCGGGCGACGTGATTATGTAGAGGCGGCAAGGCTGATGATGCGAGCTAGGGAGTGCTGTAGTGGGCAACTGCTTTCTGTACGCCGCGAGGTGGTCTGTCTGCTCAATGCAGGCCGACTCTTCTGTCGTGGACGCAACTATGCTCAGTCAGAGCAAGTTCTACAACAAGCTTTGTTGTTGGCCAGCCAGCACGATTGCCGCGAATACGTGAGGTCGGCTTACGGAGAACTAAGCAACTTACATGAGGAGCAGGGACTGAAACAACTGGCTGACCACTACGAGCTGCTCTATTGGCGTTGCAAAGACTCGCTCGACACAGAGGGCCATCTGGGGTCGGTAGAGAGTACCAAGTTTCGTTTCGAGCTGAATCAGGCCAACGAGGTCGTGCGTCAGTTGAGTGAGCGCCAGCGGCTAAAGAACATGATGCTTGTGGCCGCCGTTGTGGTCATCGCCATTACAGGTGTGTTGCTTTACAGACTGCTGCGGGCCTATCGCCGTGTGCGTCTGGCCCACTACCATCTCTATCTGCGTAACGTCGAAATGCTGCATCGCGACGAGGTAAACCACCGGCAAAACGAGGCGTTGCGCCATCAGAATCAGCTGTTGAGCACAGAGAACGATAACTTGCGCTTACAGATGGAAGCAACTCAGAAGACAGACAAACCCCGCTATCAGACTAGTCGCATGGAGGAGGAAGACGAGGCACTGGTGATGCAACGCGTCATCGATATGCTGGAGCACTCCGATGAAATCTACAGTCAGGGTTTCACCATCAACCGCATGGCCGAGCTTGTGCACCGCAACTATCGCTATGTATCGCAGGCAGTGAACAATACAACAGGCAACAATTTCAACACACTACTCAATGAGTATCGCATCCGTGAGGCATGCCGACGTTTGAATGACCTCAAGCACTATGGTAACATGACTATCGAGGCTATCGCCGAGAGCGTGGGCTACAAGAGCCGCACCAATTTTGCAGCCGTATTCAAGAAGGCCACGGGCCTCTCGCCGTCAGAGTATCAGCGCATGGCGCGCCAATCCGCATCATGATTTTGGTATTATAACGTCTTTTTTCATGATAAAATACATGCCGCAAGGGCTTTTCCTTGCGGTTTTTTCGTGTTTTTGCTAATTTTGTGGCCTAGTTAAGAATAAAAAAGTCAGATTCTGGTAGTGTGGCTCCGCCAGACTGACTGCAAGAAAAAAGTGAGTCCGCCCCAAAGACATCTTTTCTACTTTTATGGCAAGAAAGTTTACGTTTATCGGAGCAAGCATGATGGTAGGACTATTGATGATGGCCACTCCGGCTCAGGCCCAGGTTGATCGTCGCCAGTTCATTGCCACTGCTCCCCAGTTTATGTGCCTGACACCCGATGTGGCGTCACAGTACAGTATCTTACCCCTGAAGGCTCCACGCAGTTCGAGCGGCATCACCGAGGACATTCTCCTCGAGGAAGATTTCTCAGGCTTCGCCACTGGCACCTACGAGCAGCCCGACACGTCACGCCTGCTCGCTTCTCAGTATTTTGCACCAGGACAGCTCATCGATCCTTCGGTCACTCACGGTATGACCTGGGCTGGCAACTATGTCTATTCTGCAGGTGGGGCTGCCTACGTGTGGACGCCTAATCCCATGAATCCTGCCTACTTGTGCACACCGCTAGGCGACTACTCAGGTGACGTCACCGTGACCGTCCGCGTGAAGGCTATGCCTGCATGGGTAGCTCGCGAATACGATGAGGACGGTAACATCGTGTGGGGACGAATCAACGGCACCACCTTTAGCGTTATACCTCTCATCGGTGGATTCGATAAGACTGACTATCCCAATACCGACCTCGAAAACCATAGTTACTCGGTACAAATGTTTGAAGACAAGGGTTGGTCGAAGATTACCGTGACCTTCAAGAACTATTCTGCTGACAATGACGGCTATATAATGTTCCGTGTCATAGGTGCCGTCCTCATCGACGATGTGCAAGTGACGGCCCAACTTACAGACTTTTTGGCCAGCCCAAAGATTTTGGGTATCACCGACTTCCAGGAGAACCAGTTCACCGTACAGTGGGAGCGCGTGCGCAAGGCCAATGGCTACTATCTTGACCTCTATAAGAAGGTTTATACGGCTGACGGCGACGGACAGTGTTCTGAGAACTTTGAGAACTTCACCGAGCCGCAGCAAGGCTGGAAGACCACTACGACCGAACTCTGCGATGAGGGTAACGAGGGCTCCAAGGGCTTGCTGCTCCATCAGGGCGACACGCTCACTCTGCCCAACAATGGCGGCACGTACAAGAACCTGACGTTCTTCCTGCGTACGGACGACCCCGAAACTGACAAGGACAGTCGCATGTGGAAACTCTTCTTCCCTGGCAGTATTGCCGTTGAGGTGCTGAGCAACAATGAGTGGACCAAACTGGGCTATTTTGAGGCTGTCGGCTTTGTGGAGAAAGGTGGCATGGTCGACATGGCTGAGCAGATGAAGGGCTTTGCTGACAAGTTCCAGGCTGTTCGCTTCTACCCCGAAGACTTCAGCGAGACAGAGTATATGGTTATTGACGATATCAACCTGACCACCAACTGCCCATCGAAGATTGTTACCGTAAAAGACGGCAAAGACATCAATGACCTGATGAATGAAAACTATAATTACTGGGAGTTCACCCGCACGGGTGTTGAGACGGAGTATACGTTTACTGGTCTTGACCCCGAGACGGAGTACTACTATGGCGTGCGTGCTCACTACATCCAGCAGTTCTCGCCCCGCATCGCCTATCATGCTATGGGTGTGGCTACGCCTCGTGTTTTGCCTGCCACCGACATCGATAGCCGTGGCAGTTTCACCGCCAACTGGGAAAAGGCTCCTAAGGCCACTGGCTATCAGGTGAACCTCTATGGTGTCTATCATGCTATAGAAGATGAAGCCAACCATATCTTGCTTGAGGAGAACTTCGACGCCATCAACAGTGAGGTGACGGCTGCCACCGACGTGACCAAGCCCGAGAGCTTGGGCAACTACAGCGAAACGTCGTTCGACGACTATACCGCGTTGCCTGGATGGACTGGCGCCAACAACTCGCTCGTTCAAGGTATGCTGGGCTGCGAAGAGACCTGGGGTGGCGACAGCTACCTACAGACGCCAGCCATTGATGTCAGCCACGATTACTATGTCACGCTGACACTGAAAGCCTATGGCACCGCTGGTGACAACGTCTCGCTGAAGATTGATGACCAGACCTATCTTGTGCCCTTTGACGCTCGGGGTGTCATTGATGACAGCTATTATCTACCCGTGGGCAATGCCAAGGTTATCCGTCCTGTCATTGGCAGTAACGACGGCAAGGACTTCGTTATCGACTACATCTGTTTCACTCAGAACCTGAAGATGGGCGACTATGTTCACACGCCGCTATTCTCTGAAACTACCACCGAACTGAGCTATACATTCAACAACCTCTCTGACTACGACTTCGAGTGGTTCGGCTATGATGTCTGCTCGCTCTTCGAACTCGAGGGTGAGTCGGCCGTCTCGAAGAAGTCCGATCTCATGCTTGTCGATTTGGAGAACGGCACCAGCCAGCCCAGCGCTATTGGTGGTGTGACGGCCATCAACGGCGGTGCCAAAGGGCTGCAGAACGTCGAAGCCATTTTCAGTGCCGACGGTCGTCGGCAGAAGACCATGCAGAAGGGGCTGAACATTGTGAAGATGAGTGATGGCACAGTGCGCAAGCTGCTGGTGAAGTAACATTGTCTTGAAAGGAATTAGAATAATAGGGATAATGGCTCTGAGCGCTTATTCTTGTTATTCTAATTTCTTTATATATCATAAAATAGGTATAACATATGACAAACATCAGAACTCTTTTTCTTGCTCTCGGCCTATTGCCACTGGCTGCTAGCGCACAGACCTATCTAGAGTGCGACTTCAACGAGGGTATACCTGCCGATTTTACGCTTATCGACGGCGATCAGCTCTCGCCCTCCACTGACATGCAGAATTTGGGGTTTGCCGTAGGTATCCCCTGGATTGCACTAACACCGAAGGGGGGCGACAGCATGGCCGCATGCAGCACGTCGTGGTACAAGCCTGCTGGACAGTCGGACGACTGGATGATCACCCCGGCACTCTACATCGCTGACGATGGCGCTATCGTCACGTGGTGTGCTCAGGCCAGTGACAAAAAGTACCGCGACGGCTACGCCGTCTATGTTGCATGTGTTGCGACAGACTCGCAACAGGAACCTTTGCAATGGCATCCCCTCCTCACTGTGGATCAGGAGAAGCCCGTCTGGACCCGCCACACCGTGCCCTTAGATGCTTATAAGGATCAGACAGTGTGCTTGGCTTTCGTCAACAACTCAAAAGACAAAAGTCGCCTTTACATTGACGATCTCTTTGTAGGTGTCCGCTCATCGGTGATGCTTCGTCTATCGGCACCCCAGCGCATTCCAACCATGGGGCAAGTTGCTATCACAGGTACTGCCTACACTTACGACGAAGCTCCTGTCGAAGGCTTCACTATTGGCCTCACCGTAGTTCGAGGTGCCGACTCGGTCACTACCACCCAGCACTTCAACGATACCCTGCAGCTTGGACAGCCTCTTAGTTTTATCCTCGATGAGCAGATTGATTTGCCTTTCCATGAAACTGTGCCATACACCGTGTGGATAGAGCATGGCACCGACCGCTATACCGTCAGCACCGACATGACGAGCTATCCTCGTCACGTGGTATGCGAGGAGGGCACCGGCACCTGGTGTGGCTGGTGCGTACGCGGCTTGGTGATGCTCGATTCGCTGAAGCGCAACTGTGGCGACTGGACTATCGGCATTGCCGCCCACTCGGGCGACCCGATGGCCAACGCCTATATTGGTGGCGTTGTCCGCTATATGCAAGGTGGAGGATTCCCCGATGGCACGGTGAACCGCTTGTATAAGTCTGATCCAGGCAATTTTTTCGTCGCCGCGCAATATGCCTTCACCAAGGAGCCTGTGCTAGTGGCCATGCAGGCGCAGGCTCGTCTCGATGTTAACACGCGCCAAGTGCAGGCCGACACGCACCTCTGGTTTGCCGATGCCAGTGACACGGCTAACTACCGTTTGGGCTACACCGTCATCGAGAACAATGTGCATCAACCCGATGATGACGGTTATCGCCAGCACAACTCCTATGCAGGTGGCAAATCGGGAGCAATGGGAGGCTATGAGAACCAGCCCGACTATGTGCCTGCTGACCAAATGTGGTATCAGGAGGTGGCCCGTGGCTATGTAGATGACATTATGGGAGTGGAGGGCAGTGTGCCCGCATCATTTGCTGCCGACGAAGAACTGCTGTTCAGCAAGACGTTTCCACTGCCCGATGGTATTCTCGACGACCGCAATACAGAACTGGTGGTGATGCTCATCGACCAGACGGATGGGCGCATCGTCAACGCCGTGTGTGTGCCGCTGAATCAGAACGAAGTGAATAGCATTGCTGACGCCTCGCTTGTTGCCGTAGACCAAGTAGTCTACGACTTGTATGGGCGTCCTCTGACATCATCGAAAGCCTCACATAAGGGTTTTCGTCTGGTTCGCCAGTCAGACGGGGCAGTGCGCAAGATTTTGAGTGTTGCACGATAAACCGTCGTATTCTGCGATTATGAATAAAGGGTTTTGAATTGGCTGCTCACAGCCATTCCAAAACCCTTCATTTGAAATTCTTCATCGCAGCGAAGCGAGAAAAGTCGTCATTTATTTCTTCTTCTCTACGGCCTGCTGCTCGATGGGCAGACACTGGGTGTAGGACTCGATGTAGCGGTTGAAGCCTTCGATGTCTTCGGGCGTGGGAGCTATGCTCGTGCCGGTGTTGCCGGCAAACACCACCTCGTCGAGATACTCAGGCAGAGGACAAGCCTTCACCTTATTATTATATATAAGGTAGGCGGCCAGCAAGGCGATGCCCCAGGCGCCGCCTTCGCCGGCGGTCTCCATCACTGAGATGGGAGAGCCGAGGGCAGCAGCCAGCATGCGCTGACCCACAATGGGAGTCTTGAAGTAGCCACCATGGCCCGTGATGCGGTCGACGCGGACATGCTCCTGTTTCAACAGAATGTCGTTGCCCACCTTCAGCACGCCAATGGCACCGTAGAGCTGGGCACGCATGAAGTTGGCCAGCGAGAACTTGTCGGCAGCCGAGCGCACGAAGAGTGGACGGCCGTCGGTGAGGCCCATGACGGGCTCGCCCGACACGTAGTTGTAGGCCATCAGTCCGCCGCAGTCGGCGTCGCCTTCGAGGGCGGCACCAAAGAGACGGGTGTAGAGCTCGTTCATGTCGACAGGCATGCCCATGAGCTGCTGAAACTCGCGGAAGAGTCCAACCCAGGCGTTGATATCGCTGGTGCAGTTGTTGCAGTGGACCATAGCCACAAGCGAACCATCGGGTGTGGTGACGATGTCGATAGGCTCATAGGGCTTTGAGAGAGGCTTCTCGAGCACAATCATCGAGAACGACGACGTGCCGGCCGAGACATTGCCCGTGCGCTGGCGGACAGCATTTGTGGCCACCATACCGGTGCCGGCGTCGCCCTCGGGCGGGCAGAGAGGGCAGCCGGCCTGCAGATGGCCGGAGGGGTCGAGCAGGCGAGCGCCTTTCTCAGTGAGCATGCCGGCGTTCTCGCCCGCGTTCAGCGACTTAGGCAGGATGTCGAGCAGCCGCCATGAATAGCCGCGTGGGGCCACGAGCTCATCGAATTTGCTGACCATCGTGGCATCGTAAGTCTTCGTGGTCGGGTCTACGGGCAACATGCCTGAGGCATCGCCCACACCGAGTACGAACTCACCGGTGAGTTGCCAGTGCACATAGCCTGCCAGGGTGGTCAGATACTTGATGTCTTTTACATGCTCTTCATTGTCGAGGATACACTGATAGAGGTGTGAGATGCTCCAGCGCAGGGGAATGTTGTAGTTGAAGAGTTTCGACAGTTCGGCGGCAGCCTTGCCCGTGTTGGTATTTCGCCAGGTACGGAAGGGCACGAGAATCTGCTGGTCTTGGTTGAAGGCCATATAGCCATGCATCATGGCCGAGAAGCCGATGGCGGCCAGTGTCTCTATCTCGCAGTCATACTGTCGGCGCACATCTTTGCGCAGGTCGGCATAGCAATCCTGCAGTCCTTGCCAGATGGCGTCGATGCTGTAGGTCCAGAGTCCGTTAATGAGCTGGTTCTCCCACTCGTGCGAGCCTTGGGCTATGGGCTTGTTCTGCTCGTCGATGAGCACAGCCTTGATGCGGGTAGAGCCGAACTCTATGCCAAGGATGGCCCGTCCCTGTTCTATGGTTTGTTTTGCGGTCATAATTTTTGTTTGAAAGAGGAAAGTAAATGGAAAGTGAGAAATGAAAAAGAAAGATTCTCCTTTTTCATTTCTCACTTATGTTAACGGAGTGCCTTGTTGAGCATGAAGTAGACCTCGTTGTTGCGAAGCTGCTGCTTGAAGTCGGCGGTCTTCGTATCCTTGTTGATGCGGACATATTCAATGCCGAGCATCTCTGCGAAGTCGTCCCAATACTCCTCGGTGATGTCGTAGGAGAAGGCGCTGTGGTGCGTGCCACCGGCCAGGATCCATGCGCCGGCCCCGATCTCGAATGTGGGCTGGGGGACCCAAAGGGCTGAGGCCACGGGCAGATGAGGCATAGGTTTCGGCTCGATGCACTCTACCTCCTGCGAGATGAGACGGAAACGGTTGCCTAAGTCAACGACTGTAGCCTTGATGCCACGGCCGGTCTTCGAGGTGAAGACCAGACGGGCGGTCTGCTGCTTGCGTATGCCGATGCCGAGGAAGTGTACCTCCAGTTTGGGCTTGTCGGTGGCGATGAGTGGGCATACCTCGAGCATGTGGCTCTGCAGGCACGACGAGCGGTCGCCGGCAAAGTTCAGCGTGTAGTCTTCGAGGAACGAGCAGCCGCACGGCATGCCCTGCTGCATGACCCACAGCGTGCGGTAGAGGCAAGCCGTCTTCCAGTCGCCTTCGGCGCCGAAGCCATAGCCTTCCTGCATCAAGCGCTGCGAGGCAAGGCCAGGAATCTGGTCGAAGCCCAGGAAGTTGGGGTCGTCGATGTCGGCATCGCCGAGGTCATCGAAGTTGGTGGTGAAGGCGGTGGCGCCCTCATCCTTCAGCACGCGGCGCAGGGCAATCTCAGCCTTGGCTGCGTTCTTCACCTTCTCCCAGTAAACTTGCTCGCCGCTCTCATCAATCTTGATGGTGTAGAGTCGTTTATACTCCTCGACGAGCTCGTCGGCTTCCTTGTCGGTCACTCTCTTGAAATACTCCATCAGCGAAGATACGGGATAGTAGTCTACATGATAGCCCATGCGCTGCTCGAACTCCACGCGGTCACCGTCGGTCACGGCCACGTTGTTCATGTTCATGCCGAACATCAGGCAGCGAACCCGTTTTGCATCGGCCACACCGGCAGCTATGCGAGCCCAGACGGCAATCTGACGCTGTGCAGCCTCGTCCTTCCAGTAGCCACAGACGACCTTGCGGGCCACACGCATGCGGGTGCAGATGTGGCCGAACTCAATGTCGCCGTGGGCGCTCTGGTTCAGGTTCATGAAGTCCATGTCCATGGTGTCCCAGGGAATTTCGGCGTTATACTGTGTGTGGAAGTGGAGCAGTGGCTTCTGCAGGGCCTGCAGACCCTTGATCCACATCTTGGCAGGTGAGAAGGTGTGCATCCAGGTGATGATGCCCACGCACTTCTCGTCGTTGTTGGCAGCCTTCATCACGGCCTCTACCTCCTTCGAGGAGTTGGCTGTACCTTTATAAACAATCTTAATGGGAATGATACCGCTGTTATTCAGTCCGTCGACCATCTCCTTCGAGTGTCCGTCGACGGCTACCACGGCGTCGCCTCCGTACAGGAGCTGAGCGCCAGTTACCCACCAAAGTTCTAAGTTTTCAAACATAGTTTTAATTTTTTTGATTGATAATTGATAGTTGACAACAGGCATTTTGTTGCCGTCTGTCTTTTATCGTTTATCGTTGTTAATTATTATTTGTTGATTCTTTCCTTAATGGCTTGGTCAGTGCTTACGCTGCCCATAGTAGGCGTTAGGACCATGCTTGCGCATGTAGTGCTTCTCGATGAGCAGCGGGTTCATCGTCGTGTCGGGGTTTACCGAGAAGGCAATGAAGGCCATTTTGGCGCACTGCTCCATCACCTTGGCATTGTATACGGCGTTGTCGGGTGATGTTCCCCACGAGAACGGGCCGTGGTTCTTTACCAGCACGCCGGGCGTGTGGTCAGGATTGATTTTGCGGCGATTCAGAAACTCGTCTACGATAACGTTGCCCGTCTCCAGTTCATACTGGCCCTTCACCTCGGCTTCGGTCATGTCGCGCGTGCAGGGTATGTCCTGATAGAAATAGTCGGCGTGGGTGGTGCCGATGTTAGGTATGTCGCGCCCGGCTTGGGCGAATGCCGTGGCATAGGTGGAGTGGGTGTGCACGACGCCCTGGATGTTGGGGAAGGCCTTATATAAAATAAGGTGAGTGGGCGTGTCGGATGAGGGATTGAGCTCACCCTCGACGACCTTGCCCGTCTCAAGGCTGACAACAACCATGTCGTCGGCCTTCATCTCGTCGTAGCTGACGCCCGATGGCTTTATGACCACCAGGCCCTGCTCGCGGTCGATGCCGCTGACGTTGCCCCAGGTGAATATGACGAGGCCCTGCCTGACCAGGTCAAGGTTGGCCTTGAATACTTTCTGTTTGAGTTCTTCTAACATTTCTTTCTGACGTTGAGTTTAATATTGTTTCATAGTTTGAAATTCGGGTCCTCGTTGTAGGTCCTGCGGTTGAAGCGGTAGAGAGCGGCACCACGCTTAGAGTGCGACTTGTCGATCAGTTCGGTCTTTTCGATGAAGTCCATCTCCTTCACGCGCTTGCGGAAGTTGCGTTTGTCCACCTCTTCGCCCTGCACGGCTTCATAGAGCTTTTGCAGCTGGGTGAGGGTGAAGAGCGGCGGCAGCAGCCGGAAACTGATGGGCTCGGTCTTTATTTTCTGCCGCATCTTCTTGAGGGCCTGTTGTGTCATGTCATTATGGTCGGAGTAGAGCGTAGGAATGTGTTTCACGTCGACCCACTCCAGACCGTGCTCCAGGCGCAACTGCTCGTCGTAGTCGGCCACGTTGATCAGGGCGTAGTAGGCAATGGAGACAACTCGTTCGCCAGGGTCGCGGTCGACGGCACCGAAGGCCCCCACCTGGCGCATGTAGAGGCGACGCAAGCCTGTCAGGCTGTACAGCACGCGCTCAGCAGCTTCGTCGACGCTCTCGTTATTGCCTACAAATCCTCCGTAGAGGCTCCATTCGCCGCGGCCAGGGTCCATCTGACGTCGGCCGATGAGTATCTTCAGCTTTCCATCGTCGAAGCCGAAGATAATCACGTCGACCGCCACCCAGACCTTTTCATATTCTTTATAGAATGTCATGTCTCTGCAAATTATGGCTTGCAGCCCACCGCGGGCTGCAAGCACTGTTTATATCACCAGAAATAAATGTAGAATGCCACGGTGAAGCCCAGAATCACTACCGTGTGGAATATGTCCCAACCATTCCACGATGCTCGCGTGGCGGCCCGCTGCTCAGGTGTAGAGGTGCCGAACACCAGACCCTGAATCTTCTTCTCGTCGGGAGCTTCAGTGCACAGCGACACCACGATGACAATGAGGCAGCACACCACCAGCATGGCGCCGCAGAAGAACAGCCAGTTGAAGTCGTAGAACACGGCCTTGAACCACGACGAGGGGGCGTCGGGCGTGTTGCTGTAGTAGACCTTGGCGCCCAGGCGGGTCAGACCGATGATGATACCCGAGAGCAGACCCCACATGCCACCCTTGGCCGAGGCCCGCTTCCAGCAGATGCCGAGCAGGAAGGCTGCGGCGATGCCGGGAGCCAGTACCGACTGCACGTCCTGCAGGTAATTGTAGAGCACGTTGCCTACGGAGCGCATGATGGGTATCCACAGAATGCCCAGTATCACGATGACCACGGTGGCTATCTGTCCGATGCGCACCAGCTGCTTCTCAGGTGTCTCGGGCTTCAGACGCTTCCAGAAGTCGATGGTGAAGAGCATGGCCGACGAGTTGAACAGCGATGCCAGCGACGACATCAGGGCTGCCAGAATGCCGCACACCACCAGACCCTTCACACCGGCCGGCAGCAGCTTTGCCACGAGGGTGGGGAAGGCTGCATCGGGGGTGGAGAGTGCAAACACCTCGCCATTGGGCAGGGTGATGCCCTTCTGGCTCATGGCGAAGGCAATCATGCCGGGGATGAGGAACAAGAACACGGGCAGCAGCTTCAGATAGGCACCGAAGATGGTACCGCGGCGGGCTTCCTTCTCATCCTTGCCCGAGAGCACGCGCTGCACGATGTACTGGTCGGTACACCAGTACCAGAAGCCGATGACGGCCGAGCCGATCAGTGCTCCCAGCCAGGGATACTGCGGGTCGCGGTTGTCGCGGATGAGCGACGTCATCTTGTCGCCGTACTCATTGGCGTCTACGGCACCGCAGATGGTCATCATCTGGTCCCAGCCGCCCAGAGCCTTGAAGCCCAGCACGAGGATGATGAGTGAACCTAATAATAAGATAGGTGTCTGCAGCACCGAGGTGTAGAGCACGCTCTTCATGCCGCCGAAGATGGTGTAGAGGGCCGTGATGATTACCAGGCCGATGGCTGCAATCCAGAAGAAGTCGATGCCCCAGAGTTCTTTGATGCCAAACACTTGCTGGAACACCAGACCGCCGGCATATACCGTCACGGCCACCTTCGTCAGCACGTAGCTGATGAGCGAGATGACACTCAGAATGGTGCGGCTCTGCGTGTTGTAGCGGCGCTCCAGAAACTCGGGCATGGTGTAGACCATGGATCGCGTATAGAAGGGCACGAACACCCATCCCAATATCAGAATCATCCAGCCCTGTATCTCCCAGTGGGCCATGGCCATGCCGCTCGAAGCGCCTGCGCCAGCCAGTCCGATGAGGTGCTCGCTACCAATGTTTGAGGCGAAGATTGATGCACCGATGGCAATCCACGTAGCATCCTTACCGCCGAGAAAATAGTCAGCCGAGTTGTTGTTTTTCTGGCTGATGACCCATAACACAATGCCAACCAGTGCGCATGCAAACACCGCGATGACAATCCAATCTAAAAATTGCATAATGAGAAAAGTGAGGCCCACCCCCCAACTCCTCCCCAAAGGTGTGGAGTCTGGTTACACATAGTGTTTGATGGCAGGCATTTTTTTAGTTATTATTAATGTTATTCTTAATGTTATTATTATGTTTGCTTTGATATTCACCTCCCCATTGGGAGGGTTTGGAGTAGGCTTTTCTTATCTCACCGAGAATTTAAACACCAGATGGCTCATATACTTCTCGCCGGGCTTCAGGTAGGGGCTGGGCCACTCAGGATGGTTTGGCGAGTCGGGAAACTTCTGGCTCTCCAGACATACCGAGGGGCGCTGCGGATACTTCACGCCGCCCTTGCGCACCTTGTCCTGCTCGCCGTCGATGCCCTGGAAGTTGCCGGTGTAAACCTGCATGCCGGGCTCGTTGGTGTAGGCCTCGAGCAGAATGCCGGTCTTGGGCGAATAGAGTGATGCAGCCACTTGTGTGTCGTCGCCGTCGGTATTCAGTATCCAGTTGTGGTCGAAGCCATTGCCGAAGCGCACCTGCTCGTCATCCATGCGCAGCGAGTCCTGAATGGCGTGGGGTGTGCGGAAATCCATAGGCGTGCCTGTCACGTCGCGCACCTCGCCTGTTGGCATGAAGGTGGAGTCAGAGGGCGTAAACTTGTCGGCGTTGATGTAGAGCACCATGTCCATGGCAGGCTGCGTGGGGTCGCCGTTCAGATTGAAGTACGAGTGGTTGGTCATGTTCACCACAGTCTCCTTGTCGGTCTCGGCTTCCATCTTGATGTCGAGCGCATTGTCGGCCGTCAGGGTATAGGTCACGGTAGCTGTCACCGTGCCAGGGAAATTGTTGTCGCCGTCGGGGCTGACAAGAGTCAGCTTCAGCGTCTGCGGGTCTGTCTGCTCAGCGTCATACACTTGATACTGCCACCCCGTGGGGCCGCCGTGCAGACAGTGGCCGAAATTGTTCTGAGGCAGCTGCACCAGTTCGCCGCCCACCTTCATCTGGCCGTTCTTGATGCGGTTGGCGTAGCGCCCGATAGAGGCGCCGAAGTCACTGCCGAAGTGCTCGGCATCGGCATACTGCTCCACATTGTCGTAGCCCAGCACCACGTCGGTCAGCTTGCCGTCGCGGTCGGGCACCATCAGGCTCACCACGCGGCCCCCGTAGTTAGTGATGCATGCCTCCATGCCTGCTTCGTTCTTCAGAACGTAGAGCCCTACGGGTTTTTCGTTGATGACGGTGTCGAACCTTGCGGCGTCGAGCCCTGAGAGGGTCAGCCCCGCGTTCTGCTCTTTGGCGCCTGTGCAGGCTGCCAGAACCAGTGCTGCAGCACCGAGTCCCATGAGAGTCTTCATTGCTTTCATTTTCTTCTGAATAATGCTTTTAGTTATGGTTGCTTTTATTTTTGGGTGTAAAGTTACACATTTATTTCCAATTTTCCAAATCTTGCCTGCACTAAAGTGTCGTTTTAACACAATTTCAATGTCGCTGAAGCGCCCTGACCAACAGGCGGAACTGGTGCATTTGGGACCGAAATGCGTGGCGTAGAGGCCCTGAATGGTTGGCGTTCAGGCCTTTGTTGCTACCTGCTTTAGCCCTAAATACGGCAGAGTTGTGCGTGTATGGTGCCGCAGTGATGTGCATGTCTCTCGTCAATTTCGTAGGGCATGATGTTTGGTAATTCCGTTTTTTCTTTGTACCTTTGCACCGCATGAAACAAATTGCAATAAAAGACCAGCAGCTGAGCCAGGCTGCACTCGAGGGTATCGACGCCTTTCTGCAGGTGTTTATCGATGCCATACGCGACGCCATTGGCGGCGAACCTACTGCCGAGACCATGGGCCTGCTGAATGCCGACCAGATGACTCTGCTCTGCTGGGACACGCTCCATCAGGAAGTGATGGACGGAGGCTTTATCCAGCTGATACACAATGGCTATGGTCCCTTCATCTTCAAGAATCCCTTTGCCAAGGCATTGAACAAGATGTGGGGCATGCACGAGCTTTCAAAGATGCTCTACGAGGTGCATTCGCTGTGGCTTGAGCATCGTGATGCGCTGGAGCAAGACTGCACGGACGACGAGTTTATGGCTCTGTTCGAACGCTTCCCGCAGTTTGACGACTACGACGACGAGTTCGTGGAGAACGAAGAGGAGTGGACTCGACAGATAGCCCACTACGTGGATAACAACATTGAGAAATTCTGCACAATTGTGCCTTAAGCAGACAGACTGACATGAACAAGCAGCAAGAGGAGCTCCGCAAGAAGAGCCCTGTACAGATAAAAAACCGGAAGGCCGCGTTTGAATATTTCTTCATCGAGGAGTTTACTGCCGGCATCGTGCTCACCGGCACCGAAATAAAGTCGATACGAGCTGGCAAGGCATCGCTCGTCGACACCTATTGTACCATCATCCGCGGCGAGTTGTGGGTGAAGGGCATGAGCATCAGTCCTTACTTCTACGGTTCGTATAACAACCACGAGCAAAAGCGCGACCGCAAACTGCTGCTCACACGTCGTGAAATCGGCCGGCTGGAGAGCGCCACCAAGCAGACGGGCTATACCATCGTGCCTACGCTCGTGTTCATCGACGACCACGGGCGTGCCAAGGTCGACATAGCCCTGTGCAAGGGTAAGAAAGCCTACGACAAACGTCAGACGCTGAAGGAGAAAGAAGACCGTCGGGAGATGGACAGGGTAATGAAGAGCTACAAGTGACTTGCCGACACATAATAACTAACTATTCTACATTTTTCTTCAATTCAACCGCATTCTATCGTGATCAAGACTATTATTTTCGACATGGGAGGTGTCATCATAACTCTTGGGCCTGACGAGGCGCTGCGGCGTTTCAAGGCTCTTGGTCTGAAAGATGCTGAGCAGCATCTCGACTCCTACACGCAGCGTGGTATCTTCGGACAACTGGAAAAGGGCGACATCGATGCCGTGACTTTTCAGAAAAAACTGAGCAGAATGGTAGGCAGGGAACTCACCTTCGAGCAGTGCCGCCATGCTTGGCTGGGCTATTTCAAAGAGGTGCCGCAACGCAACCTTGATGCGCTGGCCGACTTGCGCCGCAAGGGCTATCGGCTTGTGCTCCTTTCAAACACCAATCCTTTCGTCATGTCGGTCATCTTGTCGTCGAGTTTTGATGGCCATGGCCATTCGTTGGCCGATTATCTCGATGCCGTCTACATGAGCTACGAGATGAAGGCTCTGAAGCCCGATGAGACTTTCTTCCGCAAGGTGCTCATTGCCGAACAGACGTCACCATCGGAATGTCTGTTCCTCGACGACGGTCCGCGCAACGTGGCCGTGGCCAGCCAGATAGGCATGCGCACCTATTGTCCGGCCAACGGCGAGGACTGGACGGGCAGGCTGTATGAGATACTGAGTGAGTAATCGTCAATTTAACAACCTAATCATAGATAGTAGTACAATGAGAACAAAACGATTGAGTGGGTACCCATGGCGGGCAACCCTGATAGCTGTCCTGTGTCTGCTGGCTTTCTGCCATGTGAAGGCGCAGGTGAAAAGAGAATTTCGCGGTGCATGGATTCAGTGTGTCAACGGACAGTTTCAGGGCATGTCTACGCAGGCCATGCAACAGACGCTTACCTATCAGCTCAACGAGCTGCAGCAGATGGGCGTCAATGCCGTCATCTTCCAGGTACGCGCGGAATGCGACGCGCTCTATCCCAGCCTGATCGAGCCGTGGAGCCGCTTCCTCACCGGGCAACAGGGCAAGGCGCCGTCACCTTTCTGGGACCCCCTGCAGTGGATGATCGACCAATGCCACGCACGTGGCATGGAGCTGCATGCATGGATCAATCCCTACAGGGCGAAGACCAAAGGCACCAATGCGCTGGCTGCTACCCATGTGGGCATCACCCATCCGGAACGCTGCTTCAGCTACGACGACCTGCTCATCCTTAATCCCGGCATACCCGAAAACCGCGATTATATATGTTCGGTGGCCCGCGACATAGTGACGCGTTACGACGTCGACGGCATTCACATGGACGACTACTTCTATCCTTACCCCGTGCCAGGCCTGTCCGTGCCCGACGATGCACAGTATAGGCTCTATTCTAATGGAATAAAGGACCGAGGCGATTGGCGGCGCTACAATGTCAATCTCTTTATCAAGCAGTTCTATGAGACGGTGCATGCTGCCAAGCCATGGGTGAAAGTGGGCATCTCGCCCTTCGGCATCTATCGCAACAAGAGAAATTCGCCCATTGGCAGCGACACCAACGGGCTGCAAAATTATGACGACCTCTATGCTGACGTGCTGCTATGGGTGAACAATGGCTGGCTTGACTACTGCGTGCCGCAGATTTACTGGGAGATAGGCAACAAGGCCGCCGACTATGACACGCTGATACGCTGGTGGAATCAGCATGCTGCCGGTCGCCCGCTTTTCATCGGTGAAGACATTGAGCGCACCGTGAAGGCTGCCGACCTCCAGAATCCTGCTCAGAACCAGCAGCCTGCCAAGCACCGCCTGCACCAGCAGATGCTGGCGGTGAAGGGCACCGTGCTGTGGTATGCCAAGGCCGCCGTTGACAATACTGGCAACTATGCCACTATGCTGAAGAAAAACTACTGGCGCTATCCCGCCTTGCACCCGCAGATGAAGTTTATCGACGGCAAGGCGCCTAAGAAACCGCGCAAGGTGAAGCCTGTGTGGACCAGCGACGGATATGTGCTCTTCTGGACGGCTCCTCGTGGCAAGAAGTGGGGCGACAAGGCTACGAAGTATGTGGTGTACCGTTTCGAAAAGGACGAAAGAGTGAATACCGACGACCCTTCGAAGATTGTGGCCGTCACTCCGCAGACATTCTGGAAACTGCCTTATCAGGATGGAACGCAAAAGTATACCTACGTCGTTACTGCCCTCGACCGTCTGCAGAATGAAAGTAGCCCCGCTAAAAAGTCAGTGAAGCTGTAAAGCCACATAGGTCCCCCCGACAGGCCTTATAAAAAGCAGAAACCCCAGAGCCGAAGCTCTGGGGTTCTGTTGTTTGTTTGGAATAAGTGTTTGTTTGTAAGTGTTTTTAGGCCTCAGCGTTAGGAATAACTGAAACAACGCTCTTGTCGTGCTTGCCTTTGTGGAAATTCACGGTGCCGTCGATGAGGGCATACAGCGTGTCGTCCTTACCCATAGCAACGCCGTTACCGGGATTGTGCTTCGAGCCACGCTGGCGAACGATGATGTTGCCTGCCTGCACTTTCTGGCCACCCCAGATTTTCACGCCAAGTCGCTGAGATGCACTCTCGCGGCCGTTCTTAGAACTACCTACACCTTTTTTATGTGCCATAATGCGGGTCCTCCTTTAAGCGATTACTTGTTTAACTTCTACCTGAGTGAACTGTTCGCGGTGCCCGTTCTTCTTGCGAGAGTCCTTGCGGCGCTTCATCTTGAAGACAATCACCTTGTCGCCCTTCACGAGCGGATTCACTACTTCACATACTACCTTTGCACCGTCTACGGTGGGTGCGCCTACCTTGACTGTGCCCTCGGCATCAACGAGCAGCACCTTGTCAAACTCAACAGTCTTGCCGGCTTCCACGTCCTTGATGTGGTGAACGAAGAGCTTCTTGCCCTCCTCGACCTTGAACTGCTGACCCTGGATTTCTACAATTGCGTACATTGCTTTTTATTTGTATTTAGGGGTTTTTCCGCGAGGCGGTGTACGTCCGTACACACTTCACCCTGCCTCCACGGACTCATTTCGGGGTGCAAAGGTACTATTTTTAGGTGAAATACGAAAGTGGTGAATAGAAAACAAATCAATGTTTAGTAAAGTTTAACGTTTTTTTGGGGGCTGTGGCTAAATAAAACAAAAAGCGACGGACTTCACAGTCAATCGCTTCTATCTTCAATAGGTATTAGTTCTTTTAAGGTAAAAAGATTGTTTTCAGGATAACGATTGCAAAGTTAGTCCTTTTTTCCGAACCGCGCAAACTTTTTACTGATTATTTTTTGTTTTTTTTAGTGTGTGGGCACACAACTTTTTGATTTGTGTCAAGATGCACAAAAATGAGTGTGTGAAACAGGAAAAAGCGGATAATCATTTCGTTGGCATCGCTGTGCCGTTGGGCTTTGGCGATGCAAATCTGTAGTAAAATTATTGTTTCTTTAGCTTCTTGAGCCTGCGCTGGGCATCAGTGGCGTCAGGATAAAGCTCCAGTGCCTTTTCATAGTTGCGTATGGCAGCGTCGATCATGTGCTCGCGTTCACATTCGCGACCCATCAGCACATATTCGGCGGCCAGCCGCTTCAGCATTTTGTTGCGCTCGGCTTTCTCGGCTTTCAGTTGCTCAATCTCGGCTTTCTGCCGGTTGATAATCTCCAGTTTGCGGCGTATGAAGCGGCGGGCCACAGGCTTTTCTATATCGTAGCGGCTGTGGATGGCTTTGAAGAAATTGTCGAGGAAAGATTGGAAGTTGCCCTTGTCGAAGGCTTTGACGGCATCGTGGTACTCGCGGTCGGCCTTGCCTTCCTGCAAGGCCTGCCCGATTGCGGTGGGGTCGTTGTAGTGGCGTGCAAACTGCACCACCTCAGCCTTGACGAAGATGTCTTGCTGGCGAATGGGAGCCATCAGCGTGATGCCTTCGATGGATGTGCAGCGCGACAGGGCCACATAGGTTTGTCCGCCTGCGAAGGCACCGCCAGTGAAGTCGATGTTTACTTGGCTGAACGTCAGCCCCTGGCTTTTGTGCACGGTGATGGCCCATGCCAGCCGGATGGGGAACTGCTCATAGGTGCCGAGCAGTTGTTCTTCGATGCGCTGCTCTTTCTCGTTGAATGAGTAGCGTGTGTTCTCCCATACCTCACGCTCCACGGGGTAGTCGGCCCCGTCTTCAGTAGTGATGGCAATGATGCCTGCCTCCTCGTCAATCTCGGTGATGGTGCCCAGCGTGCCGTTCACCCATCGTTTCTCTTTGTCGTTCTTGATGAAGATGACCTGTGCTCCAGCTTTTACCTTCAGTTCCTGCGGGGTAGGGAAGGAGCTCTCGGGAAACTCGCCCTTCACGGTGCCGAAGAAGACAGAAGGCTGCCCGGGCAGATTTTTCAGCTGCTCCTCATTGATGTAGTCCACGGTGTCGCGACGAGTGGCCAGGGTGATGCGAAGACCTGACGTCTTTGTTTCTGTCTCTGCATGTACCCGCTTGTTCAGAGTCCCGAGGTCATGCTGTGTGGCCTGGTTTTGGCGTATGCGGTCGAGCATGGCAATGAAGAGGTCGTCTTTCTGTCGGTATACTTTGCGCAGCTCTATTGACACCAGTTGCATCTGCTGCCATACCTTGGCGTTGAAGAAGTAGGCACTTTGGTAGAAAGGGCGCAGCAGCTGGCGGTCTTCCTCCTTCACCACGGGCTCCAGCTGGTATATGTCGCCCACGAGTAGCAGTTGCTTGCCGCCGAAGGGCTCGTAGCTGCGGGTGTAGATGCGCAGCACCTTGTCGATGAAGTCGATGATGTCAGCCCTCACCATCGATATCTCGTCGATGATGATGAGTTCTATTTCGCGCAGCAGCTTACGCTGGGCACTGGTGTATTTCAGGGTTTCTTTAATGTGGCGGCGGTCGTAGTTCACGTCGTTGGGCAGCAACGGGTGAAACGGCAGTTTGAAAAAGCTGTGAAGCGTCGAGCCGCCTGCATTGATGGCAGCAATGCCGGTAGGAGCCAGAATGACATGTTTCTTTTTCGTATTTTGTGCCACGTACCTCAGAAACGTCGACTTACCCGTGCCCGCCTTTCCTGTGAGGAAGAGCGAACGACGTGTGAAGTTGACTATCTGCAGTGCGTCTTGCCACTCTTTGTTGTCCAGATCCAGTTCCATTCTTACTCTTGTCCTGCTGTTTTTTCTTCACTGTTCTTTGGCTCGATGGTGGCAGGCAGTTCAGGCTGGTCGAGTGAGGCGGGGGCGCTGGTGCTCTCCTTCTCCGGATAGTTGACGGCTGCCGGGAAATACACCAGGCTGTCGTCGTCATTGTCATAGTTGCTGTAGTTGTATGTACACTGCAGATACATGCTCTCCTCTATATTCTCGTCGTGAGGCGGCTTGAATTTGGTGCGATACTTCTTAAACTTCGGGTCGCTCAGCACCGATTCGAGGAACTGTCCGCAGATAGGCATGGCGGCGCGGCTGCCTTGTCCGAGGGCGCCGGTGCGGAAATGGATGGCGCGGTACTCGCCGCCTACCCACGTGCCGCACACCAGGCGCGGGCTGATGCCCACAAACCAGGCATCGGAGTGGTTGTTGGTGGTGCCCGTCTTGCCGCCGAAGTCGGTGTCGCTGAAGGGCCTGACGAAGCGCCACAGGCCCTGGCTGGTGCCGCCGGGCTCTTGCATTCCGCCCATGAGCAGCTGCTGCATGAAGAAAGCGGTGCGGTAGCTGATAGCCTGGCGGGGCTTCTCGTCGGCATGGTAAATCTCGTTGCCCTCATGGTCGAGGATGCGCACTACCAGCACGGGCGTGTGGGCCTTGCCGTCGTCTACCACCGTGCAGTAGGAGCTCACCAGCTCTTCCAGACTGACGTCGCTGGCACCCAAGGCCAGCGCGGGGGTCTCTTCGAGCTTGCTCTTGATGCCCATCTGGTGGGCCGTATGGGCCACGCGGTCGATGCCGAGTTCCTGTCCGAGCTTCACGGCCACCGAGTTGACGCTTCGGGCGAAGGCCCTCTTCAGTGTCATGTTGGCATAGGTGAAGTAGCCGTTGGCATTGCTTGGCGACCAGTATATCTGCTTCTTATAGACGGGGCTCCATACCTTCAGACCCAGTGGCGAGTCGGTGCGCCGGTCGCACGGGGTGAGCCCTTGGTTCATGGCCTCGGTATAGACGAAAAGCTTGAAAGTGGAGCCTGGCTGGCGGGTGGCCGTCACCTTATCGTATTTCCATGTGTCGAAGTCGATGTCGCCCACCCATGCTTTCACGTGGCCCGTCTGCGGCTCCATGGCGATGAAGCCGCAGTGCAGGAAATGCTCCATGTAGCGGATGGAGTCGAGCGTGCTCATCTGTGCGTCGATTTTTCCGTCGTAGCTGAACAACTTCACGGGGTGGGGCGTGTTGAGGTGCTTCCAGATGGAGTCGGGGGCATTGGGGAACTTCTTCTGCAGATATTTGTAGACGGGCAGCCGCTTGGCAATGTTCTCAATAAACTGAGGCAGCTCCTGATGGTGCTCATCCTGCCAGGGATTCACATCGCCCCAGTGCTCGTTGAACCTTTTCTGCAGGCTCTTCATGTGGTTCATGGCGGCCTTCTCGGCATACTTCTGCATGCGCATGTCGATGGTGGTGTATATCTTCAGGCCGCTGGTGTAGAGGTCTACGCCGTTGTCGCGGCACCATTCTTTCACGTCGTTGGCCACAGCTTCGCGGAAATAGGTGGCCTCGCCGTCATATACCCTCTCCACATAATAGTCGAGTTCTATGGGCGCCGACTTCAGCGTGTCGCAGGCCAGCTTGGTGATATGGCCGTGGGCCAGCATGTTGTCAAGCACCACGTTGCGGCGCTGCATGCTGTTCTCCGGGTGCAGGCGCGGGTTATAGGTCGTGGTGGCCTTCAGCATGCCCACCAGTACGGCCGCCTGCTCGGCCTTCAGTTCCTTGGGCGTTGTGCCGAAGTAGGTCTTGCAGGCCGTTTTGATGCCATACGAGTTGGAGCCGAAGTCGACAGTGTTGGCATACATTGTGAGTATTTCCTGCTTGGAGAAGTTGAACTCCAGTTTCAGTGCCGTGACCCACTCCTTGCTCTTCTGAATGATAATCTTCAGTCCGGGCACTTTTCCCAGATAGCCGGTGGAGTATTCTGTGCGCACCCGAAACAGGTTCTTGGCCAGTTGCTGGGTGATGGTCGAGGCACCACGGGCTTCGCTGTGCATCACGAAGTCTTTCAGGGCAGCGAAGAAGGCGGGGAAGTCGATGCCGAAATGCCGGTAGAAACGCTCGTCTTCAGTGTCAATCAGGGCATGCCAGAACACGGGGTTCACCTCGTCGTATTTTACCGGCGTGCGGTTTTCGCTGAAGAATTTTCCGATGAGCATGCCGTCGGCACTGTATATCTCAGAGGCCTGCGCCGGGCGTGTGTTCTTGATGGTGCTCATGCTTGGCGATTTGCCGAAGAGCCCCAGAAAATTGATGTCGACAGCTCCCAGATAGAGTATGAAGGCAACGATGAGCGAGACGATGGCCGTCAGTGTCTTGATATACCACGGCCGTCCTTTGTACAGCCCTGCATACCATGTGGCGGTGATGCCCAATCCCTTTCTGACGTGTGCCCATATCTTCTTCAGCAGGAGCACGATGCGTTCCTTCCTGTCGGGTATTCTCTCTTCGTCTTCATTCATGTCGTTATTGTTCATTGGTTAATCAGTTGAATGATTCTTTCCGTGCCGTTATGCTCTTGGTTGTTGTCAAGCTCCACCCATGTCACTTCGGGGTCGCGCTTAAACCACGTCAGTTGCTTGCGGGCATAGCGGCGGGTGTTTCCCTTCATGCGCTCAACGGCCTCTTCCAGGCTCCACGTGCCGTCAAGATATGCAAACATCTCCTTGTAGCCCACGGTGTTGAGTGCATTGAGATGCCGCAGCGGATAGAGGCGGCGCGCCTCTTCCAGCAGTCCGTCGGCCATCATCTGGTCCACCCGTGCATTGATGCGTTCGTAGATGATGTCGCGTGGTCGCGTCAGGACAATCTTCACGATGCGGAATGGGCGCTCCTTGCGCTCGTTTCTGCGGAACGACGTGTAGGTCTTCCCCGTCATGTGGCATATCTCGAGTGCGTGCAGCACCCGCCGCGGGTTGTGGCGGTCCACTGTTTCATAGTGCTCTGGGTCGAGCCGACGCAGCTCTTCGCAGAGACTTTCCAGCCCCTCGTCGGCCAGACGGCGCTTCAGCGTGTCGCGTGTGGCGTCATCTACGGTGGGCAGTTCGTCGATTCCGTTGCATACGGCGTCGATATACATCATGCTGCCGCCCGTCATCAACGCATAGTCGTCTGTGCGGAACAGCTCACCGAGCAGGCTGATGACCTGCTCTTCATACATTGAGGCACTGTAGTAGTCGGTCAGTCGCAGGGTTCCCACGAAATAATGCCGCACCTGCCGCAGTTGAGCTTCGGTAGGTGCGGCTGTCCCTATTTTCAGCTCGCCGTATATCTGCCGGCTGTCGGCATTGATGATAGGTATGCCAAGATGATTGGCAAGCCCCATGCACAGCGCCGTCTTGCCGACGGCCGTCGGGCCGGTGATGACTATGAGCGTCTTACTGTTCAAATGACTTCTGACGTGCTTCCTATTTACTTCAACGAATGATGCCTCTCTTCGACGACTCGATGAACGAACAGATGTAATCGACTTCTTTCGAGTCAGGATATTTTGCGCGTGCCTCAATGAGTCCGTCCTTGATGATGCCGTGGGCGTAGATGGTGCGGTAGGTGTCGTGTATCATCTCGATGGTCTCGTTTGCGAAACCCCGTCGGCGCAGGCCGATGAGGTTCACACCGGCAAAGCGTATGGGCTCCTTGCCCGCTATGATGTATGGCGGAATGTCCTGGCTGGTGCGGCTGCCGCCCTGTATCATGACGTAGCCTCCGATGCGTATGAACTGGTGGAAGAGCACTTCGGCCGAGATGATAGCATTGTCGTCAACCTCCACCTCGCCGGCAAACTTGGTGGAGTTGCCGATGATGCAGCCGCTGCCGATGATGCAGTCGTGGGCCACGTGCATATTCTCCATCAGCAGGTTGTTCGACCCTATCACGGTCTTCCCCCTCGAGGCCGTGCCTCGGCTGATGGTGACGTTCTCGCGAATCGAGTTGTTGTCGCCAATCTCGCAGAGGCTTTCCTCGCCGCGGAACTTCAGGTCCTGCGGCTTCGTGGAGATGCTGGCGCCGGGAAAAAACTCGTTGCCGTTGCCGATGCGGGCGCCGGTGTGAATGGTGACGCTGTTCAGCAGCGTGTTGCCAGAGCCGATGACCACGTTCTCGTCGATGACGCAGAAGGGACCGATGATGTTGTTGTCGCCGAGCTCCGCCTTAGGCGAAACGACGGCAAGTGGATGAATCTGGTTCATTAGCTTAGGGGCTTTACTTATTCTTTACTATCTGGGCGGTGAACGTGGCTTCCGACACCACATGGTCGCCCACGAAGGCATAGCCTCGCATCGACGAGATGCCGTGGCGCAACGGAGCCAGCAGCTCTACCTTGAAGATGAGTGTATCGCCGGGCACCACCTTCTGGCGGAACTTCACCCCGTCGATCTTCATGAAGTAGGTCGACCAGCGCTCAGGCTCCTCCACGGTGTTGAGCACCAGCAGGCCGCCCACCTGAGCCATGGCCTCTATCTGCAGCACGCCCGGCATGACGGGCTCTTGCGGGAAGTGACCCGTAAAGAAAGGCTCGTTGGAGGTGACGTTCTTCACGCCCACGATGTACGTGGCGCCTACCTCTATCACCTTGTCTACCAGCTGCATAGGATAGCGGTGCGGAAGCAGTTCTCTAATGCGGTTGACGTCCATCACCGGCTCTTCGTTGGGGTCGTAGGCCGGTGCCTGTATCTCGTGCTTGCGAATCTCGCGACGCATCTCACGTGCAAACTTGTTGTTGATGGTGTGGCCGGGGCGTGTGGCCACGATGCGGCCTTTGATAGGCTTGCCGATGAGAGCCATGTCGCCGATGACGTCGAGCAGCTTGTGGCGTGTGCACTCGTTCTCCCACACCAGCGGCTTGTGCTGTATGTAGCCCAGCTCAGTAGCGTCGCGGTGCTCCACATGCAGCATGTCGGCCAGCATGTCGAGACGCTCCTGCGTGGTCTGGCGCTCGTAGATGACGATGGCATTGTCCAGGTCGCCGCCCTTGATGAGGTTGGCTTGCAGCAGCGGCTCAATGTCGCGCACGAAGACGAAGGTGCGTGCCGGGGCTATCTCCTCAGCATAGCGATGCACGTCGTCGAGTGTGGCAAACTGGCTGTTGATGAATTTCGACTCGAAGGAGCACATGGCCGTGATGGAGAACTCGTCGTCGGGCAGCAGCGTGATGCACGAGCCCGTCTCTTCGTCCTTCACCTCAATCTTCTTGCGTATCACGTACCAGTCTTTCGGAGCGTTCTGCTCCTCTATGCCTATCTCCTGTATTTTCTTTACGTAGTGGATGGCCGAACCGTCGAGTATGGGAAACTCCGGCCCGTTCACCTGGATGAGGCAGTTGTCTACTCCCAGTGCATAGAGCGCCGAGAGCCCGTGTTCTACTGTCGAGATGCGCACGTCGCCCCGCCCGAGCACTGTGCCGCGCTGTGTGTCCACCACGTTCTCAGCTACGGCGTCGATGGTGGGCATGCCTTCCAGGTCGATGCGCTGAATCTTGTAGCCGTGGTTCTCGGGTGCCGGGTTGAACGTCACCGTGAGGCTCAGTCCGGTGTGCAGGCCTTTTCCGCAGAGGGAGAAGCTGCCTTTCAGAGTCTTCTGTTTCATACTTTTATTTTAATGTTTTGCTTTTAGTTCTTCTATTTGTTTTTTCAGGTCGGCCAATTCTTTATACATGTCGGGCAGCCGGCGGAAGATGGCCTGCGACTTGAAGAAGTGCTTCGGGTCCATAGTGGGCGAGCCGATGAGCTGCACGTCGCCCTTGATGTTGCTGATTACTCCCGACTGCGCTCCCACGAAAGTCTTGTCGCCTACCTGTATGTGGCCGGCAAAGCCTGCCTGTCCGCCCACCATGCACCACTGGCCTATCTTCGTAGACCCGGCCATGCCCACCTGGGCCGACATGACGGTGTTTTCGCCCACCTCGCAGTTGTGGGCCACCTGGATGAGGTTGTCCAGCTTCACACCCTTGCGTATCACAGTGGCCCCCATCGTTGAGCGGTCTACACAGGTGTTGGCGCCTATCTCCACGTTGTCTTCAATGACGACGATGCCTATCTGCGGTATCTTGTCGTAGCCGTCGGTGCCAGGTGCGAAGCCGAAGCCGTCGGCACCGATTACGCTGCCTGCGTGGAGGGTCACGTTGTTGCCAATCTGGCAACCCTGATAGATGGTCACGTTGGGGTATATGATGGCTTTCTGTCCAATCTTCACGCAGTCGCCCACCACGGCGTGCGGATATATCTGCGAGCCGTCGCCCACCACGGCGCCGTCGCCGATGCACGCAAAGGCGCCTATGTAGACGTCTTGTCCTATGGTGGCTGTGGGTGCGACGTTGGCCAACGGGTCAATGCCCGTCTTGTGGGGTTTCATCGATTCGTAAATTTGCAGCAGTTTGGCCACGGCCTCGTAGGCGTTGGGCACGCGTATGAGCGTCGGCTTCACCTTGTGCTCGAGCTGCAAGTCGTTGTTGACGAGCACCACGCTCGATAGTGTTTCGTATAGGAAGTGAGTGTATTTCGGGTTCGACAGGAAGGAGATGGCCCCTTCTTTTCCCTCTTCAATCTTGGCGAACGTGCTGACGGCTGCATGCTCGTCGCCTTCCACCTGGCCGCCGATGAGCTCGGCTATTTGTTTGGCTGTAAATTCCATAATTTATGTCTTTATCCTGCAAAGGTACTTAATTTTATTGAAAACGCTGATAACAAAGATAATATTTTCGTATTTTTTTAGAAAGTAACTGCACATTTAGCAGTTCCGACGCCTCTGAGATGTCTTTTATGGTGCCGTCTTTGTAGAGTATGTCTATCGAGTCGTCGTCTACGCTGTACATGTCTTTCTGTATCTTGTTGATGCTCATCAGGTAGTGGGCGTCGGCCTTGTCTATGCCCATCTGGCTCGCTATCTGTGTCTGCAACTCGTCGATGCGCTCGGGGGCGATGGGCTCCTCGTGCACCTCTACCTTGAAGATGCGGCGGTCGAGCATGTCGGCGGCCAGTGTCGAGAGAATCTTGTCGCTGTGGTGCTTCCATGCCTTCATGGCGCTCCATATGTCGCTGTCGTCGAGCTCCTCATACATCTGCAGTGCCTCGGGGTGGCTGGCAAACCAGGCGGCGTCTACGTCGTTGTCGATGAAGTAGGCCAGGGCTGGCGAGGCGAATACGTGTGTGCCCTGCCGGGCCAGGTCTTTGGCCCGCGTGAGCATGTTCACCAGCACCTTCTCGTAGCCCACGGCCGTTTTGTGCAGATACACCTGCCAGTACATCAGGCGGCGGGTGGTCAGATAGTTCTCCAGCGAGTAGATGCCTTTCTGCTCCACCACCAGGCGGTCGTCTACCACGTTCAGCATCTTGATGATGCGCGCCGAGCCGATGTTGCCCTCGGTGACACCCGTGAAGAACGAGTCGCGGCGCAGATAGTCCAGCCGGTCCATGTCGAGCTGGCTGGAGATGAGTTGGTGCAGGAAGCGCTTGGGATACTCGTCTTTGAAGATGGAGATGGCCAGACAGAGCAACCCACCCAGGTCGCGGTTGATCTGCTCCATCATCATCAGCGAGATGTCTTCATGCGAGATGCCGCTGATAAGCGTGTTTTCCAGCACGTGTGAGAAAGGGCCGTGGCCGATGTCGTGCATCAGGATGGCGGCCTCTACGGCCTCGGCTTCCGAGTCGAAGATGAAGTGCCCTTTCTGCTGCAGCGACAGGATGGCTTCGCTCATCAGGTAGAAGGCGCCCAGCGAGTGCTGGAAACGCGTGTGGCGTGCTCCGGGATAGACCACCGAGGCCAGACCTAACTGGTTGATGCGGTTGAGCCGCTGAAACAGCGGGTGCCTCACAATGTCGTAGAGCAGGCCCTGTGGTATCTTGATAAACCCGAACACGGGGTCGTTGATTATCTTTGCATCGTTCATAAGCAGGTGCAAAGGTACAATAATTATTTCATACAAAGGCATTTAATGGCTGGAAATAAGTGATTCTGGCGATTACTGTGGCCGTTTTTGGCCGGAATCAATTCAATTCCGGCCAGAATTTGCCCGATAATGGCCGGAATTCTCCACTGTCATAAAACGAACAGCGGATGAGCACAGACAAACCGACGCCTTATCGCAAAGCGTGTTCATCCGTGCTCATCCGCTGCAAAACGTTATCTGCCGTATCGCCCAGCACCGGCCGAATGGGCCGAGGGAGGGTCAGAGCCCGCGACGGTCGAGTTCGGCAGCCATCTGCTGCTGCAGTTCGCGTGCCTTGTTAGCGGCCTCCTCGGCGAAGTGGTCGTCGGCCGAGGCATAGATGATGCCGCGGCTGGAGTTCACCAGCAATCCGCAGTCGTCGTTCATGCCGTACTTGCACACTTCCTCGAGGCTGCCGCCCTGCGCTCCCACGCCAGGCACGAGCAGGAAGTGGCGCGGGGCCACTCGGCGGATATCCTCGAACATGCGTCCCTGTGTGGCGCCGACGACGTACATCAGGTTCTCCTCGGTGCCCCACTGCTGGCTCTGGCGAATCACTTTCTCAAACAGGCGCTCGCCCTGCTTGTCCTCGGTCAGCTGGAAGTCCAGCGACCCCTTGTTGCTCGTCAGTGCGAGCAGCACCACCCAGTGGCCCTCATACTCCAGGAAGGGTTTCACCGAGTCTTCGCCCATATAGGGGGCTACGGTCAGTGCGGGCAGGTCGTATTCCTCGAAGAACGTGCGTGCATACATGGCGCTGGTGTTGCCGATGTCGCCGCGCTTGGCGTCGGCGATGATCAGGTGGTTCTTGTGGTGGCGCTTGATGTAGTTGCACGTCTTGATGAAAGCCTTCATGCCCTTGATGCCATAGGCTTCATAGAAGGCCAGGTTGGGCTTGTAGGCCACGCAATAAGGCGCCGTAGCGTCGATGATGGCCTTGTTGAACTCGAAGATGGGGTCGTAGAGGTCGAAGACGCATTTCGGCATCTTCTTCGGGTCAGTGTCGAGCCCTACGCAGAGAAACGAGCGTTTCTCGCGGATTTGCTGTATTAATTCTTGTCTTGTCATAATAGCCTGCCCCCAGCCCCTCCTTGAGGGAGGAGAGCTTGGCATCTTTTTCGGGGGTAAACCAAGCTTGTTGTTCTGATATATTCCACCATCGCCAGTGTCAGTACAGACTTATCTCCCTTGGGGAGTGGGGCGGGGTGGGTGTTATAGCTCTGTTTCTTTCATCCTCTCGGCATTTTCCGCCACAGTCAGTGCGTCGATCATGGCCTGAATGTCGCCGCCGAGGAAGCCCTGCAGGTCGTGAGTGGTGTAGCCGATGCGGTGGTCGGTGACGCGGCCCTGCGGGAAGTTATAGGTGCGGATCTTAGCCGAGCGGTCGCCGGTGGAGACAAGCGTCTTGCGGCGCGAGGCGATGTCGTCTACGTACTTCTGGTGCTCCTTGTCGTAGATGAAGGTGTAGAGACGGCTCAGGGCGCGCTCCTTGTTCTTTGGCTGGTCGCGCGTCTCCGTACACTCAATGAGTATCTCCTCTGTTTCGCCCGTGTTGGGGTTCTTCCACATGTAGCGCAGGCGCACGCCCGACTCCACCTTATTGACGTTCTGGCCGCCGGCACCCGACGAGCGGAAGGTGTCCCATTTAATCTCACCTTCGTTGATGTGAACCTCAAACTTGTCGGCTTCGGGCAGCACGGCCACGGTGGCTGCCGAGGTGTGCATGCGGCCCTGCGTCTCGGTGGCAGGCACGCGCTGCACGCGGTGCACGCCGCTCTCATACTTCAGCGTGCCGTAGACGTCGGCCCCGCTCACGGCAAAGTCAATCTCCTTGTAGCCGCCTACGGTGCCTTCGCTGACATCGGTGACGCTGAGCGTCCAGCCTTTCGACTCGCAGTAGCTCTTATACATCTTGAAGAGGTCGCCGGCAAAGAGGCAGGCCTCGTCGCCGCCAGTGCCTGCACGTATCTCCATCTGCACATTCTTGGCGTCTTCGGGGTCTTTGGGGATGAGTGCAATCTTGATTTCTTCTTCCAGCTTCGGTTGCAGTGCCTCGTTGGCAGCCAGCTCCTCGCGGGCCATTTCCTTCATCTCGGGGTCGTCCTCGTTGGCCAGAATGTCCTTGGCTTCCTTGATGCCGTTCAGGCAGGCGATGTAACGCCTGCGCGCATCCATGATGTCGCTCAGGTCCTTGTATTCCTTCGTCAGCTTCACAAAGCGCTGCTGGTCGCCAATCACGTTGGGGTCGGTGATGAGTGTCGACACCTCTTCGAAGCGGCTCTCCAGTCCGTCGAGTTTCTCTAATATGCTGTTATTATCCATAGTTAAACGTGCCGTATTCTGATTTAATGGTCAGCGAGCGTGTGCCTTCCTCGATGTGCCCTACGACCTGGGCGTCGATGTTGTAGCTCTTGCTGATGGCAATGACCTGGTCGGCCACCTCAGGCCGCACGTAGATTTCCATACGGTGTCCCATGTTGAACACCTGGTACATCTCGCGCCAGTCGGTCTGTGAGCAGTCGTGAATGGCCTTGAAAAGCGGTGGGACGGGGAACATGTTGTCTTTCACCACGCGGCAGTTGTCGCCCACGAAGTGCAGCACCTTGGTCTGTGCTCCGCCCGTGCAGTGTACCATGCCGTGAATCTCGGGGCGCAGTTCGTCGAGCAGCCGCTTGATGACGGGTGCATAGGTACGCGTCGGCGACAGCACCAGCTGACCGGCGTTCAGGGGCGAGCCCTCCACGGCGTCAGTCAGCTTGTATTTTCCGCTGTAGACGAGCTCGTCGGGCACGGCGTGGTCGTAGCTCTCGGGGTAGTTCTGGGCCAGGTATTTTGCAAACACGTCGTGGCGGGCCGACGTCAGGCCGTTGCTGCCCATGCCGCCGTTGTAGCGCTTCTCATATGAGGCCTGCCCAGTGCTGCTGAGCCCCACGATGACGTCGCCGGGGCGTATGTTGGCATTGTCGATGACATCGGAGCGGCGCATGCGGCACGTCACGGTGCTATCTACGATGATGGTGCGCACCAGGTCGCCCACGTCGGCCGTCTCGCCGCCTGTCGGCCAGATGCCGATGCCCATCTCGCGCAGCTCGGCCAGTAGTTCGTCGGTGCCGCCAATGATGGCCGAAATGACCTCGCCCGGCACGAGCATCTTGTTGCGCCCTATGGTCGACGACACAAGAATGTTGTCGACGGCTCCCACACAGAGCAGGTCGTCAGTGTTCATCACGACAGCATCCTGGGCTATGCCTTTCCACACACTCAGGTCGCCTGTCTCTTTCCAGTACATATAAGCCAGTGCCGACTTCGTGCCGGCGCCGTCGGCGTGCATGATGTTGCAGTAGTCGGGGTCGCCGCCCAGAATGTCGGGTATGATTTTGCAGAAGGCCTGCGGGAAGAGGCCCTTGTCGATGTTCTTGATGGCGGCGTGAACATCTTCCTTGGCGGCGCTCACACCTCGCATCATATAGCGGTTGTTCATTGTTCTTTTCAGGTAGGTTTTGATGTCGGTAGATGGTTTAGAATTTCACTTCGGGAGCTTTCTGGGCACCAGCCTCAGCCTCGAACTTGGCCATCGTGTCGAAGCCAAACATGCCAGCAATCAGGTTCTTCGGGAAACGGCGGACGGCGACATTGTAATCCTGCACGGTCTTGTTGAAGGTGTTGCGGGCCTCATTGATGCGGTTTTCAGTACCCTCTAGCTGTACTTGCAGCTCGCGGAAGTTGTCGTTGGCTTTCAGGTCGGGATAGGCTTCGCCCACAGCGATGAGGCGGCCGAGGGCGCCAGAGAGGTCGCTCTGTGCCTTCTGGAACTCCTGCATCTTCTCGGGCGTCAGACTCTCGGCGTCGAGCGTAATGCTGGTAGCCTTGGCACGTGCATTGACAACACCTTCGAGTGTCTCTTTCTCGTGTGACGCATAGCCCTTGACGGTTTCCACAAGGTTGGGAATCAGGTCAGCGCGGCGCTGATAGGCCGACTGCACGTTGGCAAGAGCCGTCGTGGCCGACTCCTGAACTTTTACCATCGAGTTGTAGGCACTCGAGCCCCATGCCATGATAATGACAGCGGCAATTAACAGAATGGTGACTGATGTTTTCTTCATAACGCGTTATAGTTTTTATTATTTAATGATTCGATAATTGTGTTACCAGCTTGACGTGGCACCGCCGCCGCCCGAGCTGCCTCCGCCGAAGCCACCTCCGAAGCCGCCCCCGCCAAAGCCTCCGCCCCCGCCTCGGCTGTAGCCTCCGCCATAGCCTCCGCTGCCTATGTAGACACCGGTTGCGGCGGCTGCAAAGGGGTTGGGATAGAAGTAGTGCCGTCCGTAGCTGTTGCTGTTCCAACCGTGGCGGTGGGCGATGAAAGCCAGCAGGCCCAGCCATCCGAGCGTGAGGAGTAGGTAGAGACCTGCCAGTCCCATACTTTCGTCGTCGTTGCTGGTCAGCTGCATCACAGGCATCTCTTTGCCTTTCAGCAGGTTGTAGGTGGCTTCCACCATGTATATCATGCCGCTGTCGGGCATCTCCATCTTCATGCTCGGCACAAGGTATTTCTCTTGCAGGCGGAAACACTCGGCATCAGTCAGGTCGGCCTCTAATGAGCGGCCGGTATGCGAGCGGAACAGACGGTCTTCGTAGGCCAGCACCATCACCAGTCCGCGGTCGTTCTTGCCTACCTTATATATATCAAAAATATCCTGTGCAAAGCGGAAGATGTCGCGGTCGGCCACGTGGTTGACGATGGCTACTACCGACTCAATGCCCAGCGAGTCGTCCATCTTCTTGAGCATGGCGTTGAGTCTGTTCACGGTGTTCTCGGTGACCACACCGTCGGGGTTCGACACGTAGAGGCGTCCGTCGGTGAGGTGGGGCATGGGTATGTCCTTGGCGTGCCATTCTGGGGTAGCCTCCGTTGGGATGTGGGGTGCCTCGTCGGTCAGCGTCGTATTCGAGGCAATCGTGTAGTTGCAGGCTGCTATCTGCGCTATGATGCCGGTTGCGATGACCGCTTTCCAGTAGCGGCTCATCTTGCTGGGCTTCTCCGTGCGGTTCCAGTCGTTCAGAAACTGCTGTCTCTCCATCGAGTAGGCCGCCTTGTTCTGATAGTATTTCTTTTCGTATTGCCTTCTGAGCTGTTCTTTCTGCCTGGCCGTGCCGATGCTGAAGCCGCCCCAGGTGTCGCCTCTGAGATGCTTCACTTCGTCGTCGTAGCTCTGCTCCAGCATCTTCGTCACGGCATTATAGCGGAAGACGATGTCGAGCAGCTTCTGCCGTTTGGTCTCCAGCCTCAGCCGACCGTTGTCTTTCTGCCTGAAGTCGGCCACCAGTCCTGCTACGGTCAGCGTGCCGAAGACGGTGGCGAAAAGCCCCATGACAGTCCCTGTGGGCGCTTCTGGGCCTGCAGCCAGACCGAGAGTCCACGAAGCGCCGCATGCCACCAGCGTCGCCACAACCAGAAGCATGGCCTTGGTGGTGCTGAAGCCGTTGTATGAAAGTCTGTTGTTGTTGGTTGCTGAAGGCATAGGCCAAAAAATGTTGTTGGTTGTTTACTCTCTCCCCGTCCAAAACTCCCAGCTGGCAAAAGCTTGCAGCAGGAGCATCTCCAGACCGTTCTTCACGCTGGCCCCCTGTGCCGCTCCGCGCCTCATGAAGAGCGTCTCGTCGGGGTTGTAGATGAGGTCGTAGAGAATGTTGCGCTCGTCAAGTGCCTCATAGGGCAACTGCGGGCATTCGTCGACATGGGGGAACATGCCCACGGGCGTGCAGTTCACAATGATGCTGTATTCCTTCACCACCTCAGGCGTGATGTCCTGATACTGAATGGTTTTCGGGCGTTGGTAGCGGCTCACCATGACGGGCTCTATGCCCAGCGTTCTCAGGCCGTAGGCAATGGCTTTCGACGAGCCGCCGGTGCCCAGTATCAGCGCTTTCTTGTGGTAGCTCTCAATCATAGGTTCGATGCTTTGCGTGAAGCCGATGACGTCGGAGTTGTAGCCCCTGAGCATGGTCTTCTTCCCCTCGTGCACCACTCTGATTACGTTGACGGCACCGATGGCCCGTGCCTCGGGGCTGATGTAGTCGAGAAACTCCAACACTTTTTCCTTATATGGTATGGTGACGTTGAGTCCTTTCAGCTCGGGGTTTTGGCTGAGCACCTGCGGCAGCTCCTCGATAGAGGGAATCTCGAAGTTCAGGTACTTGGCATTGATGCCTTCATCCGCAAACCGCTGGTTGTGATAGCTGATGGAGAACGAGTGTCCCAGAGGGAAACCTATGAGTCCGTATTTGTCCATAGTCAGGTCGTTATGCTTTTTCTTTTATGAGCTGCTGGCTACTTCGTGGCAAAGTACATGGTGCAGATGCCGAAGGTCAGTCTGCGGAATGTGGCTTTGCTGAAGCCGGCCTTTTGCAGTATGCCCACCATCTGCTCTCCCTGCGGGAAAGCCTCGATGGTCTTCGTCAGATAGGTGTACGCGCTCTTGTCTTTCGAGATGAGCCGCCCGTAGGTGGGCAGCACCACGTGGGAATAGACGGCGAAGAGCTGCTTCATGGGGAAGTGTGGCGGTGCCGTGAGCTCCACGATGCTCAGGTGGCCGCCGGGCTTCAGCACCCTGCACATCTCAGCCAGTCCGCGGTCCAGCTCGGCAAAGTTGCGTATGCCGAAGGCAGCCGTCACGGCATCGAAGGTGTCGGTGGGGTAGGAGAGCGCCAGGCAGTCTTCCTTCTCGAAGGAGATGACGCCCTCCAGGCCCATGCGTTTCGCTTTTTCACGCCCCACGGCCATCATCCCTTCGCTGATGTCGGCTCCCACGATGTGGGCAGGCTTCAGCATCTGCGCCGCCATGATGGCAAAGTCGCCCGTGCCGGTGGCGATGTCAAGCAGCGTCTGGGGCGCGAAGGGCGCCAGCTGGCCGATGGCTTTGCGCCGCCAGCCGCGGTCGATGTTCCACGACAGGTGGTGGTTGAGCTTGTCGTAGGTAGGAGCGATGTGGTCGAACATCTGCTCCACCTGCTCTTTCTTCTCACCCTCGTGGTAGGGGTTTATCGTTTCTTGTTTATACATCGTGCCTTTATCGGTTCTTCAGGTAGCTGCTCACGTTTCTCTCGATGCGTGCAGCAATGTCACCCTCCTCGGCGGCCTTGTCGAAGCGCTCGCCCGTGATGTGCTCGTAGAGCTCGATGTAGCGCTCGCTGACGCTCTCGGCGTAAGCGTCGGTAATCTCGGGCATCACCTGTCCCGGCTCGTTCATGAAGTTGTGCTCAATGAGCCACTGGCGCACGAATTCCTTCGACAGCTGTCGCTGCGGCTCGCCTTTAGCCAGTTTTTCCTCGTAGCCGTCGGCATAGAAGTAGCGGCTGGAGTCGGGCGTGTGAATCTCGTCGATGAGGTACACCTTGCCGTCGCGTTTGCCGAACTCATACTTCGTGTCTACCAGTATGAGGCCGCGCTTGGCAGCAATCTCCTGGCCGCGTGCGAAGATGCGGCGCGTGTAGTCTTCCATCACGGCGTAGTCTTCTGCCGACACGAGGCCCTGGGCGATGATCTCCTCGCGCGAGATGTTCATATCGTGGCCCTCGTCGGCTTTTGTCGTCGGTGTGATGATGGGCTCGGGGAAACGCTCGTTCTCCTTCATGCCGTCGGGCAGGCGCACGCCGCACAGCTCGCGGCATCCGTTTTTGTATTCGCGCCAGGCGCTGCCCGTCAGGATAGAGCGTATGATCATTTCAACACGGAAGCCCTCGCACTTCAGTCCCACGGTGACCATGGGGTCGGGCGTGGCCAGTTTCCAGTTGGGGCAGATGTCGGTAGTGGCATCCAGGAATTTTGCGGCAATCTGGTTGAGCACCTGCCCCTTGAAAGGAATGCCCTTAGGCAGTACCACGTCGAAAGCCGAGATGCGGTCGGTGGCTACCATGACCATCAGGTCGTCGTTGATGTTGTAAACGTCGCGCACCTTGCCGTGGTACACGCTTTTCTGTCCCTCGAAGTTGAAATCTGTTCTTGTTAAAGCTTTCATCGTTTTCTTATTTGTTTTTTCTGGATTTATGAAATGGCGTGATAACGCCTTCCACCCTTCTCACATCACTCCGTTGCGGTGCCTCTCTCCTTGTCGAAACTTTCGTAGGCCTCTACGATGCGCGTCACCAGCTTGTGGCGCACAATGTCCTTCTGGTCCAGGTTGACCACGCAGATGCCCTCTACGTTGCTCAGTATGTGGAGCGCCTCCACAAGTCCGCTCTTCTGTGAGCGTGGCAGGTCAATCTGCGACGTGTCGCCGGTGATGATCATCTTCGTGTTCCAGCCCATGCGGGTGAGAAACATGCGCAGCTGTGCCGGCGTGGTGTTCTGTGCCTCGTCGAGTATCACCACGGCATCGCTCAGGGTGCGCCCGCGCATGAAGGCCAGCGGGGCTATCTGTATTTGGTGCTTTTCCATCATGTCCTGCAGTTTCACCTGCGGCAGCATGTCTTCCAGCGCGTCGTAGAGCGGCTGCAGATAGGGATCGATTTTGTCCTTCATGTCGCCAGGCAGGAAGCCCAGCTTCTCGCCTGCCTCCACCGCAGGCCTCGAGAGAATAATCTTCTTGACAGTCTTTTCCTTTAAAGCTTTGACGGCTAGCGCTATAGACAGGTAAGTCTTTCCGGTTCCTGCAGGCCCCACGGCAAAAATCATGTCGGCCTGGTCGTAGGCCTTAATCAGCTTCTGCTGGTTTTCGCTGCGTGCCTTGATGGGGCGGCCAGAGGTAGTGAACACCACCACGTCGTCGGGCACGTCGTCACGTGTGCGCTTGCCCTTGACGAAGTCGAGTATATCCTCTTCCTTGATGGAGTTGAACTTCAACACGTGCAGGCGCATCTTCTCCACGCTCTCCTCGAAAGCCGACAGCTGCGCCTCGTCGCCCATGATGCGTAGCACGTTGTCGCGTGCCACGATGCGCAGCTTCGGGAAGAGAGCCTTCAGCATCTGCAGGTGTGCATTACCAATCCCGTAGAACATCACGGGGTCTATATCTTCTAATACTATATGTTTCTCTATCAAACCTTCAAATGTTCGTATTGATGTGATTTTTGCCTGCAAAGATACGAATTTCTCTCGAATTATTTCGCATTTTCACCACAAATATTTCATTTTAAATAGATTGTTTCGAAAAAAAAGTGTAACTTTGCAGGCAAGAGTCTGCCACGACGCTGATTATTAACACTTAAAAATGAGTCTATAAAGTTATTATGAAACAATTCAACGACCGCAATTTCGTACTTGAGACCGAGGTGGCTCAGGATTTGTATCACAACCATGCGGCTAAGATGCCCATCATCGACTACCACTGCCATCTGATTCCAGAGATGGTGGCAAAGGACCATCGGTTTCAGAGTATCACCGAGCTGTGGCTGGGAGGCGACCACTACAAATGGCGTGCCATGCGCACCAACGGCGTAGACGAGCGCTACTGCACGGGTAAGGACACCACCGACTGGGAGAAGTTCGAGAAATGGGCCGAAACGGTGCCCTACACCTTTCGCAACCCCCTCTACCACTGGACTCACCTCGAGCTGAAGACGGCCTTTGGCATCGAGAAGCTCCTGTCGCCTGCCACGGCACGCGAGATATTCGATGAGTGTAATGAGAAGCTCAAGCAGCCCGAGTTCACGGCCCGTGGCTTGATGCGTCACTACAACGTGGAATGCGTTTGCACCACCGACGACCCCGTCGACGACCTGCATAGTCACATAGAGTATGCACAGACGCGTGGCGAGAAAGACCCGCTCATGATTCCTGCCTGGCGCCCTGACAAGGCCATGAACATCGAGAAACCAGAGTTTGCCAAGTATGTGGAGCAGCTGTCGGCTGTCTCGGGTGTCAACATCGTTAAGTTCGCCGACATGGTAGATGCGCTGCAGCGCCGCCACGACTTCTTCCAGCAGCAGGGCTGCAAACTCTCCGACCACGGCATCGAAGAGTTCTACGACGAGCCTTACACCGACCAGCAGATTGAGACCGTCTTCGAGAAGGCTATGTGTGGTAAGCCGCTCTCCGACAACGAGATACGCCAATATAAGAGCTGCTTCCTGACACGTATGGCCGAGATGGACGCTGAGAGTGACTGGACACAGCAGTTCCACTATGGTGCCATTCGCGACAATAACACGAAGATGTATCGCCAGCTCGGTCCCGACACGGGCTTCGACAGCATCGGCGAGTTCAACACGGCGCGCGCCATGGCGCGTTTCCTCGACAAACTGCAGATGGAGGACAAGCTAACGCGTACCATTATATATACGCTGAATCCCTGCGCCAATGAGGTCATTGCCACCATGCTGGGCAATTTCCAGGGCGGCGAGCCGGGCAAGATACAGTTCGGATCCGGCTGGTGGTTCAACGACCAGATGGATGGTATGATACGCCAGATGAACGCCCTGTCGGTGCTGGGCCTGCTCAGCCGTTTCGTGGGCATGCTCACCGACTCGCGTTCCTTCCTCAGCTATCCGCGCCACGAATACTTCCGCCGTATTCTCTGCAACCTGCTTGGCAACGATGTGGAGCGCGGCCTGCTGCCTGACGACCGCCAGACGCTGGCACGTATGGTGGAAGACATCAGCTACAACAACGCCCGCCGCTACTTTAAGTTCTATTAATACCTTATGGCAGAGACGTCACACTGTGGCGCCTCTGCCATTAACATCGTCTTAGTCTTCTTTTAACTCCTTTTAACGCTGCAGCCATCTTTAACTCCTAAAAAAGCAGTACCTTTGCAGCCAAATTAATTATCCTTAAACGAAATCGTGATGAATTGCAAAAAGATTATTTTGCCTTTGATGGCCATCGTGCTGCTCGCAAGCTGTGGCAGCCAGAAGGATGTGCCCTACTTCCAGAATGCTCAGACGGTCGACCTCTCTGGGTCGCAGATGCTCTATGATGCCCGCATCATGCCGAAGGACCAGCTGACCATCACCGTCAGCGCCAGCGACGACAAGGCTGCCGCACCTTTCAATATGACCGTGCCGACACCTTATTCTGCTGCATCGCGATCCACCTACTCGCAGCCCATGCTTCAGACCTATCTGGTCGACAACGATGGCAACATCAACTTCCCCATCATCGGCCAGCTCCATGTGGGCGGACTGACGAAGGCTGAGACTGAGAATATGATTCAGGCAAAGATAAAACCCTATATGGCAGCAGCTGAGACCCCCATCGTCACTGTGCGCATGCCTGGCTATCAGGTGTCGGTGATGGGCGAGGTGGCACGTCCTGGAACGTTCACTGTCAGCCGTGAGAAAATCACCATCCTCGAGGCGCTGGCCCAGGCCGGCGACCTGACCATCTATGGTATGCGCGACAATGTGAAGCTGGTGCGTGAGGATGCCAATGGCAAGAAGACTATCCACGAGCTTGATTTGCGTGATGCCAACATCATCAGCTCGCCTTATTACTATCTGCAGCAGAACGACATCGTCTACGTGACGCCCAACAAGGTGAAGGCTCAGAACTCCAGTGTAGGTAGCATGACCACACTATGGTTCTCTGCCACCTCTATCCTCATCTCTCTCACCTCACTCCTCTACAACATCCTGAAATAGAGAGAGAGAAGAAGGAATGAGTTGCCCCCCGAGAGTCAGACAAGAACTATCGGGGGGCAATTTTAGTGTTCTCACTTGTAATCAGGTTCCGTAAGGGCGCGTCAGTTCGAATCTGACTTCCGGCTCTAACTTTAAGACAGATAATAAAATGAAGATACCAAAATTACAAACAACAAATATTCGCAGCCGGAGCAGACGCTTTTAATCTTGCTCCGTATTAGTCTGCTGCAGCATGATTTGGAAGCGCTGCTTTAAGGAGTTGGGGATTAACACGAACATTAGGAAGTCAACTGAAGAATGAAATCATAGTGGCTTCAGAATTAGGAAGGCCTATGGCTGTACCAACAGTTACTGAGCCAATATATAATAGTCGATTTACAACATCACATCAACCATTAACGTATAATTACACATCTTGTAAAAAGAACTATAAAAGGAAACTGTTTTTAAAAGTAATCCCCCAAAATATCGTTGGTAAATAATGTAAAAAAGCTGGTTTTAAGTGGCCGCATTGCACTCGCTTGTGAGTCATTACTAATTACTAATTTTCATTAGCAGAAAGTTAAAAATAAGACGGAAATTTGTTAGCCTCAACCGAAAAGCGTAACTTTGCAGCTGATTTTTACATATTGTGGATTATGGCAAAATGCTTTGGAAAACTTCTCACTGCGACAGCTTTGATGGCGGCTGTTGCCACGCAGACCGACGCTCAGACGCCGCAGTTGTGGCGCGACTCACTGGCGACAATCAACCGGAGAATTGAATTGACTCCCAGCTCGATTGACCTGCGGCTGAAAAAGGCGGCGCTCAACATTGAGCTGAATCAGTGGGACTATGCCGTGGAGGAGTATGGATGGGTGCTGCAGAGAGATCCGAAGAACCTGTCGGCCCTCTATTTCAGGGCCTATGCCAACAACCATCTGCAACGCTTCGATCTGGCGCGCAGCGACTATGAGAGTTTCTTGGCTTTGATGCCCCGCCACTTTGAGGCACAGCTGGGGCTGGCCATGGTGAAGCGGAGACTGGGGCGCACCAGCGAGGTGGCCGACGAACTGAACCAGCTGGTGCAGATGTTTCCCGACTCGGCCATGGCTTATGCGGCCAGGGCTGACTTCGAGGTGGAGCAGAACCAGTGGGAGCTGTCGCTGTACGACTGGGACGAGGCTATCCGCCTCGCCCCGGACAACACGGAGCTGGTGGCGTCGAAGGTGAATGCGCTGCTGCTCTTGAAGCGTAAGAAGGAGGCGCGCGAACTGCTGAACGCACTGAGCGCGAAGGGCGTGCCGAGGGCCGCCCTGCGCGAATGGCTCGAGCGATGTCGCTGAGCCGCTATCAGCCCTTCAGCTCCGAAGCATTGCGGATGGTGATGTCGCGCTGTGGGAACGGTATCTCTATGCCGTTGGCGTTGAGCGTCTCGTAGACACACTTCAACACGTCGCTGACTACATACGACTTCTTGACGGCATCAGACCAGACGAACAACTTGAAGTCGACGCTCGAGTCGCCCATCCCCGACATAACTGACTTAATCTTCTTGTTCGGATCCATCCACGGGTGATGGAGATTGTTGACGGCTTCTTCCACCAGGGAAGCCACAGCTTTCACGTTGGAACCGTAAGCCACACCGAACGGAACTACTGCCAGTACGTAGCCGTGATTCTTTGTCAGATTCTTATAGTTCTTGGCAAACAGCTGGCTGTTCTGGAAGGTGATGACCTCGCCGTAGAGCGACTCTATCATCGTAGACGTGTAGCTGATAGAGGCTACCTGTCCCATCGTGCCGTCAACTTCTATCCAGTCGCCCACCTTGATGCGACCTGCCATGAGCGAGGCTCCATAGTAGATATTCTCGATGATGTCTTTCGAGGCAAAACCGATACCTGTGGACAGACCGCCGGAGATAGCGAGCAGCCAGGCTACGCTGATGTGGAGCAGCGAGAGCGAGATCATAAGCCATATGCCCCACACAAGCACTTGTATCACATTCTTGCCCATCACCTCGCGGCTGGCAGCCGTGGTCGGGTCTTGCGTCTGGTAGTGAAGGCGCAGCAGGGAGAGTATGGTGTGGGCTATGTAGGAGAAAAGGAACCAGAGGTTGACGACCATGGCGAGCTTGGTAATGCTTACCTTCAGATTGTCGAGGTTGACGAAGTCTTTGTTGAATATTTGCCAGCAGAGGTCGCTCAGGTTGAAAATGTCGGCTGCCCAGTAGATTGACAGCATGACCGACAGCACTCCGAGGATGGGAATGACCACCTTATATAATAATAGGTATATCCAGCTCTTGGTGATAGGCTTGCTCTCGAAACCGTGGCGGCTGCCGTAGAGTTTCAGGTAGCGGCTGATGCAGGTGATGGTGAGGATGCAGGTGAGCTGCATGATCCACCAGATGAGTATCTGCACGGCCAGCAGCGTATAGCCTATCCATGAGCATACCACAGAGACGATGAAGATGGTGAGTGAGGTGTAGGTGTAGAAGATGTCTGACTGGGGGATGTTCTGGTTGTGGCGGCGGATGACGTTCCACTGCCACAGGGTGCAGATGAGTAGGATGGGAGGGAACATGATGTCGACCAGCTTGTTGGGTATCAGAATGATGCGGAACACGATGACAAGGAAGCCGACCAGAATCAACGGCGAGTAGATGCGGAAGGCACTCTTGATCTGATTGCCGTTGACCCTGAGTAGCAGCGATATCAGGATAACACCTAATAGCCACGCGTATTCTATCAGCAGGCTGCTCGCCATGATGTAGAAGTTCTGCTTCAGGGTGGCATGCAGCAGGCCCATGATGGCGGCGAAGGTGACGGTGGTGGTGGCCATGATGATGCAGGCGCGCTTCTTCATGAACTCTTCTGTGCGGAAGCGGTTGGGCATAAGCTTGAAGGCGAGCTGGTTGAGAAGTACGGCTAGCACCACGTAGAAAGCTATCATCATAAAAAGGCGAAGGATGACGCGGCTGTCCCAGTCGGAGGTTTGTTTGCCAGGCTTGTATTTCTCTGCCACGGTTTTGCTCGTCTCGCTCATCTCCTTGCTGAAATTGCGTAGCACGGAGAAGTAGTTCTCACCGCCGTTCTTGAAGATGCTGGTCTGGATGGCGTTGTAGCGCTTGTTAGCATAGTCGTTCAGATAGCGCAGGCGTAGCTCGGTGGCCTCATAATAGTTAATGTAGTCGGCCACCTGCAAACGGTTCTCCTCTATCGTGTTCTTGATGTTGGTGGCCAGGGTCAGACAGACGCTGCGGTCAGTGCGGGCTTTCTGGCTGAGCATGCCGGGAAACATGGCTTTCAGACTTGTCACCAAACTGTCGTACTTGGCTATCTCGTTGTCGGCATTTTCCAGAAACGACGCAAACGGCAATTGCTGGCGCTGGAAGTCATTGTACTGCTCGGTGGCTTCATGACAGGCGTAGGTCAGGTCGAACACGTAGTTGGGATCCTGGGAGTAGAGCATCAGGGCATTCTGGTTGCTGCGCTTCATCGTCTCCTGCAGTTGGTTCACTATCTCGCGCGTTTGGTTCTTGCGCTCTGACGCACGGCTGGTCAGATCGCGGTGATACTCCGTCAGCTCCGAGCGTAGTACGCTGAGTGTCTGCTCTAGGTCTTTTTCTTTCAGCACGGCGTGCATATTTGCAAAAACAAGCACGCCAAACAGGGTGAGGATGATTCTTTTCATTTATCTTTTTCTTTTTTTTCGGCTGCAAAGATATAACTTTTTTTTCAATTCACCTAAAAACTGGACTAATAATTCCTTTCTTCGATTCTTCGCTTTCTGTCGATTTACTATATATTATAATAAGGTAGAAAAAGTATGTTTTGTCATGAAATCAGAAAAAAGTGATATTTTTTAGAAAATAACTTTGAAAATGTTTGGAGGAAAGGAAAAAAGTGCGTACCTTTGCATCCGCTTTCGCCTCGAAACGTGGCGCAGGCAAAAAGAAAGAGTTCTTTGAAAGAATTACATAGACAGAAAGTAGTACAAGAAGCAACTTTATACCTATTATTAATAATAGATGAAGTTGGGTAAAAGAAACAACCGTCAAAATAAGTGCTTCAATAAATTTGAGTATTACGGATACATCGTCCTGAACAGAGTACGTTTCCTGCGGTGTGCCTTATGGCATGGCGTCAGGAGGCAAAGATACAGATTTTTTACAATGAAGAGTTTGATCCTGGCTCAGGATGAACGCTAGCTACAGGCTTAACACATGCAAGTCGAGGGGCAGCATGATCTTAGCTTGCTAAGGTTGATGGCGACCGGCGCACGGGTGAGTAACGCGTATCCAACCTGCCCCACAGTAGGGAACAGCCCGGCGAAAGTCGGATTAATGCCCTATGCGCTCCATTGCAGGCATCTAATGTGGAGCAAAGATTTATCGCTGTGGGATGGGGATGCGTCTGATTAGGCAGCAGGCGGGGTAACGGCCCACCTGGCCCACGATCAGTAGGGGTTCTGAGAGGAAGGTCCCCCACATTGGAACTGAGACACGGTCCAAACTCCTACGGGAGGCAGCAGTGAGGAATATTGGTCAATGGCCGCGAGGCTGAACCAGCCAAGTAGCGTGCAGGATGACGGCCCTATGGGTTGTAAACTGCTTTAGCCGGGGAATAAAGTGCGGGACGCGTCCCGCATTGCACGTACCCGGAGAATAAGGACCGGCTAATTCCGTGCCAGCAGCCGCGGTAATACGGAAGGTCCGGGCGTTATCCGGATTTATTGGGTTTAAAGGGAGCGCAGGCCGTCGATTAAGCGTGACGTGAAATGCCGCGGCTCAACCGTGGAAGTGCGTCGCGAACTGGTTGACTTGAGTGCGCACGAGGAAGGCGGAATTCGTGGTGTAGCGGTGAAATGCTTAGATATCACGAAGAACCCCGATTGCGAAGGCAGCCTTCCAGGGCGTAACTGACGCTAAAGCTCGAAAGTGCGGGTATCGAACAGGATTAGATACCCTGGTAGTCCGCACGGTAAACGATGGATGCCCGCTGTATGCGACATACTGTATGCGGCCAAGCGAAAGCGTTAAGCATCCCACCTGGGGAGTACGCCGGCAACGGTGAAACTCAAAGGAATTGACGGGGGCCCGCACAAGCGGAGGAACATGTGGTTTAATTCGATGATAC